>Ga0265294_10003981_pt1 | contig 18605 bp, 21 predicted proteins | sample MunlanPumphouse3_FD_192504 | JGI IMG/M metagenome (GOLD analysis project Ga0265294, IMG submission 192504) | Groundwater microbial communities from a municipal landfill in Southern Ontario, Canada - Pumphouse #3 | ecosystem: Environmental > Aquatic > Deep subsurface > Groundwater | place...
TGGAACGAAAACCGCTCCCGATGGGACAACTTATCCATGGATGGAAATTATCCATTTGGACTATTAAAAATATGTTTAATCATAAAGGAGATTCATGATGATTCATTTTAAAACAAAAAAAGAGTTAATTCGGTTTATTATCATTGCCAGTATCGTGGCTTTAATCATTTTGACGGCAATCTTGAGTCCTATTTTATTTAAAGGAACGGATTTTGCTACCATTATTGAATATAGTTTGGGTAAATTTTTCAACATTGCTAAATTTTTCACAGCTCATTATGTGGATTTGCTCGAAACTGTAACGATTATCATCTTTATGTGGGTGCTTGCTCAAGTATTGAAGTTTCTTATTAAGATGGTGACTAGTAAGAAAAATCGGTCGGTGACCATTGCTAATCTATTAATTAGTATCATTAAATATGGAGCTCTGGTTGTCACATTGTTCTTAATCTTAAGTGCTTGGGGTGTACAAACGCCTACCCTTCTGGCAAGTGCTGGTATTTTAGGACTCGCCATTAGTTTTGGAGCTCAGAGTTTGATTGAAGATATCTTATCAGGATTGTTTCTCATTTTTGAAAAACAATTTTCTGTTGGTGATGTCATTCAAATAGATAATTTTAGAGGAACGGTAATTGAAATTGGAATTCGCACCACGAAGTTTGAAGATATAAATGGTGATGTGAAAATGATTAATAATTCGGATATTCGGGGGGCTATTAATACTTCTAGCGCTTTATCTCCTGTTATTTGTGATGTGTCTATTTCCTACGAAGAAGATTTAGAGCATGTTGAAAAAATTGTTTCAGCACATTTACTAGAGATGAAAAAAGCCATTCCGACCTTAGAAGAAGGGCCATTCTATCGGGGAGTTCAAACTTTATCTGATTCAGCAGTGGTTATTCGAATATATGCGAAAACAGAAGAATCCAAAAAATATCAAGCGGGGCGTGATATGAATCGGTTTATGAAAATTTTGTTTGATAAAAACAAAATTCAAATTCCTTTCCCACAGATAGTGGTTCATTTAGACCAGCCTAAGAAAGATGATTCAGATAAATGAAAATTGCGATTGTATATGTATCTTATACTGGCAATACCAAAGAAGTTGCCTTTGCCATTGAACGAGCGTTAAAAGCTACCCATCACGAGGTCAGTTTATTTGCTCTTGAAACCAATCCACATGATCCCAAAGTAGCCAACCTTACTTTAAAAGCCATCCCTTCCCTTCAAAAATTTGATGGAGTGGTTTTAGGAAGCCCTGTTCATGGGTTTGGCTTGTCGATTGCCATGAATGCTTTTTTGAAGGAAACATCTTTATTTCAAGGAAAAAAAGTCTATCCTTTTGTTACTCAATTTTTTCCATTTGCATGGATGGGAGGAAGCGCTTCTTTAAAGGCGTTTAAGAAGTTGATTCAAGTCAAAGATGGAATTCCTTTATCGGGATATATTATTAATTGGAGTCGGTGCCACCGAAATAAGGCGATTCAAAATCTTGTTGAATCGTGTGTTGCTACGTTTTAATTTTTTCAACAATTGTTTGACAAGTCATGAAATCAAGTTTATAATATAAGTGACCATATGGTCACTTATTTAATTTGATAGGAGGTTATATGACTAAAAAAGAGCAAACGATGGCCAATATCATGGGTGTGTCTATCTCTCTTTTTGGAAAACATGGATATGATAAAACATCTACTAATGAGATTGCGAAAATGGCCTCTATATCAAAGGGATTAATTTTTAAGTACTATTCTAGTAAAACCGCTCTCTATTATGCGTGTTTGGATCAAGTGGTGACTGATATGTTAATGGATGTCGACTCCCTTCATTATGTTGAAAAAGATTCCATTAGTCGAATTAGTGAAATGGTTATTTGGAAAACTAAATATTTTCAAACTCATCCTCAGTCTATGCAGATGATACTAGAAGCACTTCAAAAATTTCCTGAAGTTATTGAAACATTGGTTCACAAACACCCCACATTGATAAAAAGTTTGTGGGTGGAGCCTTTATTTCAAGAACTAGACGACTCGACTCTCGATCCTCGGTATACCAAGCAAGATTTCATTCGCTTTGTGATGTATGCGATTGAAGGAATGCAATCGACGATGATTAAACAAGGAATCACATCCACCGCTTGTGAATATCTCAAAGAAGACATTATCACATTTATTAAAATCATAAAAAAAGGAATGGAAAAAAATCATGAATCAAATTTTTGAAATTAAAAACTTAGTGTATCAATACCCGAAAGCACCAAGTCCCACTATTCAGTCTATTAGTTTTGCTGTAACAGAAGGAACTATTTTTGGGTTACTCGGCCCGAGTGGTGCAGGAAAATCCACGACTCAACGAATTTTATCCAAGCTCTTATCCAACTACCAAGGAACCATTATGTATTGTGGCAAAAATTTAAAAGAGTATAAAAAAGATTACTATGAAGACATCGGAGTTGGTTTTGAAATGCCTGTTCATTTTGGAAAATTAACCGGAAGAGAAAATCTTATTTATTTCGCTAGTTTTTATAAAAAGAATATTGATTATTTGGCGCTGATGGAACGGGTTGGTTTATCAGAAGCGCTTGACCAAGAGGTAAATCAATATTCTAAAGGAATGAAGGTTCGACTTAATTTTGTCCGAGCACTTTTAAATGATCCTAAAGTTCTATTTCTAGATGAACCTACTGCTGGACTTGATCCCAATAATTCTAAGATTATTAAAACCATGATTAAAGAATTTAGAGAACGGGGGGGAACGGTCATCATTACTACTCATTTGATGGGAGATGTTGAAGAACTATGTGACCAAGTAGTCTTTATGCATAAAGGCATTGTAAGTGAGGCAGCTTCTCCACGGAATTTAAAACTGGAGTATGGCCGAAAAGAAATTCAAGTTGAATATTTAGAAAATAATCAAGTTGTTTCTAAAGTTTTTCCACTAGACAAGATTGCAACGAATGAGGATTTTCATCATTGTTTAGAAAAGGATATTCAAACCATCCATACGGGCGAAACAACCCTCGATGATATTTTTATTAAAATAACAGGAGGAACCGTCGATGATGCAACTCGTAAAACTCATTAAAGGCGAAATACAACGCTTTTATAAATATAAAATTCTCCATATTAGTATACTTGTTTCGGTTATATGGGTTATTCTCATTATTCTTCTTGATGAGGCGGCCATCACGCAAATGGTTCCATTATTAATTTTAATGGATGCTGCCATGATGAGTATTATCTTAATGGCCGCTTCTTATTTCTTTGAAAAGCAAGAAAACACCATTCGAACGACGTTTGTCTTACCTGTTTATCCTAGACAAATATTACTAGCAAAGATTATTAGTGTTATTTTATTAGAACTCTTGTCTGGGACTATTATCTTGTTGACGATGGTGATTGCTTATGGCATTCAAGTACCATTTCTATTGTATTTTGCTTATATCTTGCTCATCGTTTTATCGCATACGGCGGTTGGGATGGTCATTACTCTTCGAAGCAAGGATTTTTCTGCGATGCTTACCAATTATATTATTTTCGCTTTTATCACGATTATTCCTACTTTTTTGTTGAGTTTTAAAGTCATTCCTGAGTCATGGGAATTTGTCTTGGCACTTTCGCCCACACAAGGTGGTCAATGGCTGATTGAAAGTCTGTTTTCACAGGTGGAACCAATCAAAATGATTATCAGTTTAATTTATTTGAGCGTTTTACCCGCTTTATTATATCCGCTCGTTGTTTATCCTCGTTATAAAAAAGTGATTATGGGGGAGTAACATGAAAAAATATACAAAATTGTTAAAGTATGAATTAAAAACCATTTTAAAAGATCGATTGAATCTTTTTATCCTTGTTTATCCCGTTTTGATGCTCTTTATTATGGGCTTCATTTTACCACAGATATTAAATAAGATGGGATCTCTTCATACGGAAGGAGCCTCTTTAGGACTCTTAATTGGATATACCGTTACCTTATCCATTGGTGGATATGTGGCTGGTGGGTTGCTTGGATTTCTAATTTTGGAACACAAAGATGAGTCTACACTCTTAAGTATTGCTGTTACTCCCATGAGTTTATCAGGCTATCTCACGTTTAAGATGATATATACCACTATTATTTCAATTTTGGGTAACTTTGTGTTATTAGGAGGATTAAAACTGATTGCATCTGATGCTTATGAAATTCATTATGGTGGTGTTGTCATTGGATTGTTGGATTCATTAGACTTTTGGAAAATTTTATCATTTTCGATTGTAAGTAGTTTTGTTGTTCCCTTGGTTGCTAGTGTCATCGGAGGGATTGCAAAGAATAAAATTGAAGGTTTTGCATATATGAAATTTGGGGGATTCTTTGTTATGATTCCAAGCCTTGTATTGCTACCATTCTTTTTTGATTGGAAACAATATCTTTTAGGAATTTTCCCTAATTTTTGGAGCATTAAAGCAGTTCTTGTTGCATCGCTTGGCTCTCAACAAGCTGCTGATTTGAGCTTTTATGGTTATTTGGCGATTGGATGTCTTATCCAAGCAGTGATTACGATTTTGAGTATTCGCATTTTATCTAAAAAAATAATATAGGCATTACAGATTATTGATGCGTTTATTGTTTAAAAGTAGAATACATTATAAAAAAAGGCTGTCGTATCAATTGACAGTCTTTTTTTAATGGCAAATTATTGCTGTTGCATGGCTTGATGAATCTTTTCAGCGAGACCGGTGGTTTGTTCAAGGGTGATGCAACTTAAGGCTATTCGTAAAAATTCATTGTTAATGGGAAGAACGAAAATACCTTTGGTTTTGAGTTCTAAAGCAACGATGTTGGCACGAGGGCACCAAACAGTAATGAAAAAACCAGATTGATAGGGGAATGTTTTAAGACCGGCCTCCTTAGCTTCACGAGTGAAGAGGGTACCACGTTTTTCAAGCATTGAGCGTTCCTTTTTTAGTTCAAGGTGAAGGGTGTTCCGTTTTATTGGATCTTGCAATAAGAGAGTAAGTGTTTGTAGGGCGTGGGCATTTGAACAACTCCAAATCGCACGGGCAACTGATAAACTAACTTGTTCAAAGGTTTTAATTGTTGCCTCATTGTGTGAGAAAGCTACCAATGCTCCAAGTCGTAAGCCATAGATGGAAAAAGTCTTCGATGCTGAAAAGGCAAAAAGAGGTAAGACATTGGGATCTAACGATGCTAATTTTTTAAAAATTAGGCGACTTCTTTCCTCTTTTGAAAAATCAAAATAAGCAATGTCAAATAAAACGATAACGGGACCAATGACAGACACTTTATTTAAAGAAGCGATGAACATGTCGAGTTCATCCTCACTCAATGTATAACCGGTGGGGTTATGAGAAGGATCATTTAAGACGATAAATACTCGCTCTTCCTTGAGTGCGACTTCTATCATTAGACGTTCAATTCCTTCATTATTAAAGTGATCGCCCTCATATAAGGGATACATCAATGGTTGTGCTCCCGATTGACTGATAATCGCTTTATAATTAGCCCATCCTGGAGAGGGGATGAGAACGGATTGATTAAGTTCGGTGTAATTGCGCAGTGCCAAAGTAATAGCTCCTGTTCCACCGGGAGTTGCAACCACTTTGGTATAATATTCGTGAGTTATTTGGTCAAAACGATCAAGAAGTAGCCATTTTAAAACGCCTTCTTGGAAGGGATGACTTCCCCCCACAGATGGATAAGATCGCCCTTCGGTTGATAAAGAAGTACTCAATGCTTCATCTATAATTGGAAGCGATGAAAATAATCCAGCCTCATTAAATAAAGTTCCAATAGATGCATTAATAACGGTTTTACCCTGAAAAATTTGTTCTTTGGCTTCTGCGTTAATGGAAAGGATTTTGTCATCTCCTTCATTTAAATAAGCACGGGAAGCGATGTGTGGTCTGAATTGTTTATCCATAAAACACCTCAATTTTTATACTTTATTATAGCATATGATGACAATGAAGTAAATGAGAGTTTGTTAAAAGTTGCGTTGAAAACCTTTACATTGCTACTTTTAAAATATTTATGAGGTCTCTTATAAGGAGGCTATTGCCTAAGCAATTTCACTTCACTTTTTGTTAAAAGCATGTTATAATATACTGTAAGCGTTTTCTAAAATGAAAACGGGAAAGGATTTATCTCATGAATAAATTTGATTATATGGAACGGTATGGGTATGAACAAATTGTCTATTTTTATGATAAAACGACTGGTTTAAAAGGAGTGACAGTCATTCATGATACGACTTTGGGTCCTGCTTTAGGAGGCACTCGGTTGTGGAATTATGCATCAGAAGAAGAGGCTGTCCTGGATTGCTTACGATTGGCTCGAGGTATGACTTATAAATCAGCAGCTGCGGGCCTTAACCTTGGTGGTGGAAAAACAGTTTTAATTGGAGATCCCAATAAAGTTAAAAGTGAAGCATATTTTCGAGCTCTTGGTCGCTATGTTCAAAGTTTAAATGGACGCTACATTACAGCTGAGGATGTTAATACCAATACCAAAGATATGAATTATATTCGTATGGAAACTGATTATGTGTCAGGTATTGAAGGGAAATCAGGAAATCCTTCACCACTAACAGCATTGGGCGCTTTTCACGGGATTCGGGCATCACTTAAATTTAAATTTAAAACAGACGATATATCTCGTTATACATATGCGGTTCAAGGAGCAGGACAAACAGGATATTATCTGATCCAATATCTTTTAGAAGCGGGTGCCAAAAAAATATATTTCACTGAAATAAATGATCATCACATTAAGCGAATGGCAGAAGAACATCCTGAAGTAGAATTTGTTGACCCTGAGGCGATTTATAGTCAAGATGTTGATGTGTTTGTTCCTTGTGCCTTAGGGGCGGTCTTGAACGATCAAACCATTCCCCAAATTAAAGCCAAAATCATCGCTGGAACAGCCAATAATGTTTTAGCTGATGAAGATAAACATGGAAATATGATTCGAGATTTAGGAATTTTGTACGCACCTGACTTTGTAATCAATGCAGGGGGAGTAATTAATGTATATCATGAAATACATGAATACAATATTAATGTCGTTCACAAAGATATTGAAAAGATTTATGATCGTTTATTAGAGATTTTCCAAATTGCACAAGAGCAAAATATAAATACTCAAGAAGCCGCCAAAGTATTTGCTCGCAATCGTATTGCGGTTATTCAACAAATTCATGCCAATTACATTAAACCATAAAGAAGTGCGAATCACGATTGTGACAGGTCATTATGGGAGTGGAAAATCCGAATTTGCCATCAATCTGGCTATTCAAAAACAGGTTGATACATTGATTGATTTAGATATCATCAATCCCTATTTTCGTAGTCGTGAGTTAGAGCCATTCTTAAAGGAACAAGGAATTGAGGTCATTTCTTCACCCTTAGACAATGCTTTGGGTAGTGATCTTCCCTTTATTGATCAAAAAGCGTTTCGACCTTTTCATACCAATGAACGGGCAATTTATGATCTTGGTGGAGATAAAAACGGAGCCTTGGTTCTTCGGCAGTTTGAAGGTCTAATGAAAGATGCTAACTTTTTATGTTGTATCAATGTTTTTCGTGAAGCCACCTGTGATGTTCCATCGATTATTCAAATGATTCGCTCGCTTGAAGAAGCGAGTGGGTGTCGATTAAATGGGTTAATTAATAATTCAAATTTATTGCGAGAGACGACGCTCGAGGATGTCCTTCATGGACAGGCGATTATTGAAGAAGTGGGGAAAGTAACTCATTTGCCCCTTTGCTATACGGGACTGTGGGAAAATTTATCTCCTACAAACTCAATTTGTGGAGAGGTCATCCCGTTAGCGTTATATTTAAGAAAATATTGGTTATAAGATGATATGTTTTACAATAAACTAAAGGAGGTAACATGGTCAAAGGTAAAGTAACATTCGATGAATCGAAATGTAAAGGATGTGGACTATGCGTCGCATTTTGCCCCGTTAAAATATTGGCATTAGATCCGCGTCGGATGAACCAACACGGCTATCAACTCATAACTGTGACTGAACCTGAAAAATGTATTGGATGTGCTTTTTGCGCCATCATGTGTCCTGATTCAGTGATCACGGTAGAAAGGAATACCCATGAGTAAAGTGTTAAAAAAAGGAAATGAAGCCATTGCGATTGCGGCGGTCATGGGTGGGTGTGAAGCGTTTTTTGGGTATCCTATTACTCCTCAAAATGAGATTCCAGAATTTTTATCGCATTATATGAATGAAAAAGGGCTTGTGTTTGTTCAAGCCGAATCAGAAATTGCCGCGATTAATATGGTATACGGAGCCAGTGGCGCGGGAGCACGCGCGATGACATCGTCTTCGTCTCCAGGCATCGCCTTAAAACAAGAAGGTATTAGTTATATTGCAGGAGCAGAATTGCCATGTGTGATTGTCAATGTCATGCGTGGAGGTCCAGGACTGGGAGGAATTCAGCCCTCTCAAGCTGATTATAATCAAATTACACGGGGAGGAGGGAACGGAGACTATAATGTGATTAGTTATGCTCCTGAAAATCTTCAAGAAACCGTTGATATTGTTCGGGAATCATTTGATATTGCGGATGAATATCGTAATCCAGTTATGATTGCCGTGGATGGGTTGATTGGACAAATGATGGAATCGGTAACGTTTGATCATGAGATTCCTCATCGAGGTCCTTTTCCTAAAGAGTATGCAACACGAGGACGTCAACAAACGAATCACATCATTACATCTTTGGACCTTGATCCTAAAAAACTAGAAGAGCACAATCAAAAATTGCATGAAAAATATCAACTAATTTGTGAAAAAGAACAACGTTATGAATTGATTGGAATGGATAAAGCGGAGGTGGTCATTGTAGCCTACGGGACAATGGCCCGAATTTGTCGCTCAACCATTCAAATCTTACAAAAAGAAGGGGTTCATGTAGGACTGATTCGTCCCATCACGTTGTGGCCATATCCTATCAAGGCGTTTGAAGCGATTCCAACTTCAGCGACTTGCCTCGTGTGTTGTGAACTGAGTATGGGGCAGATGATTGATGACGTTAAAATTGCCAATGAAGGTCGTCTTCCCATTCATTTCTTTGGACGCAGTGGAGGAATGATTCCTGATCCAGAAGACATTGCCACATTTATTCGGGAGGTGAAACGATGAGTTCGATTGTTTATCAAAAATCAAAAGGGTTAACTGATCGTTCCCTTTCATATTGTCCAGGTTGTACCCATGGAATTATCCATAAATTGGTCGCTGAAGTCTTAGATGAATTAGGAGTTCTTGATCATAGTATTGGCATCGCCAGTGTTGGATGTTCGGTGATGAGTTATTTCTTTTTTAATTGTGATATGCAGCAAGCAGCCCATGGACGTGCGTGTGCAGTCGCCACGGGAGTTAAACGAGTTCGTCCCAACGATGTTGTTTTTACTTATCAAGGTGATGGTGATCTTGCCTCAATTGGCTTAAATGAAACCATCCATGCTGCCAATCGCGGAGAAAACATTACTGTTATTTTTGTTAATAATGCTATTTATGGGATGACTGGGGGGCAAATGGCCCCGACTACTTTATTAGGTCAAAAAACGACCACTTCCCCGATGGGAAGAACGTTAGCTCTTCATGGAGCTCCTATTCACATTAGTGAACTGATGGCAACTATTTCATTGGCTACTTATGTTGAACGAGTATCGACGCATAATCCTCAACACGTGAAAAAAGCAAAGGCGAGTATTAAAAAAGCATTTCAAAACCAAATAGATGGAAAAGGATTTTCGATTGTTGAAATATTGTCTACTTGTCCGGTAAATTGGGGAATGACTCCAGTGAATGCGTTAAAGTGGATGGAAGAAAATATGGTTAAAGTGTTCCCATTGGGATGCTTTAGGGATGGTCCGCTATGATGGAAGAAAAAATTCTTATTGCTGGATTTGGTGGACAAGGGGTCATGATGATTGGTCAATTGCTCGCTTATTGTGGGAGTAAATACGATTATAACAGCTTGTGGTTTCCGTCTTATGGGCCTGAAACTCGAGGTGGAACTGCTAATTGTAGTATTATTATTGCTAAGAATCCCATCTATTCACCGGTGTTTCAACAAGCTAATACAGTCATAATCATGAATCAACCTTCATTAGAACGATTTCAATCTCGTGTGATAAATGGTGGATGTTTATTGTATAATGCGTCTTTGATTGACCCTTTCCCTCTTCAAGATGGAATACAAGGGTTGGGGGTTCCTATTAATCAACTCGCGAATGAATTGGGAAATCTTAAAGTCGCTAATGTTGTTATGTTGGGGGCTTATTTGGAGATGTCTCGTTTATTCACTCTTGATGAAATGACAAGTGTGTTAATAGATTTTCTTCAAGATGGAAAAGAAAAATATATTGATATCAATTCCCAAGCTTTAATCAAGGGCTGGAATTATGCAAAGGAGTACAAGCGTGTTAAAAAAAGTATCTGATTTATTTTCAATGGTGAAAGACTTAAAATCAAAGAAATTGGTTTGTATTGCCAGTGCTGATGAAGAGGTCCTTGAAGCCATTCATGATGCTTGTGAAATGGGATCCATTGAAGCCACTTTGATTGGACCCCTTCCGGAGATTGCAAAAATCATGCATGAAAAAAAGTATCGATTAGAAGATTATACCATCATCGATTGTGATGATAATGAAAAAGGGTCAGAGTATGCCATGCAGATGGTTAATCGGGGTGAAGCTGATATTATTATGAAGGGGCTCCTCGATACTCGCGTTGTTTTAAAAGCAGTTGTTAATAAAGAATATGGTATTCGCAAAGCGGCTCTTTTAAATCATGTAGGTCTTGCCTCGTTTCCTCAATTTAATCGTACGCTGTTTTTTACGGATGGAGCGATGCTTATTGCTCCAAGTGTTGAAGATCGGATTCATATGATTCAAAATTCAGTTGATTTTATGCACCTTTTGGGATATGAACAACCCAAAGTTGGACTGGTGTCGGCGGTTGAAAAAGTGAATCCGAAGATGCAATCAACAGTTGATGCCCAAGCTATCGTAGAACAATATCGATCTGGACGAGTGACAGGATGCATTGTTGATGGTCCGTTTGCAGTTGATAACTGTGTGAGCGTAGCCTCAGCGGTCCATAAAGGCATTGTTAGTCCCGTTGCTGGATGGTGTGATCTTTTAGTATTTCCGACTATTGAAGCTGGAAACGTCTTTTATAAAACGGCGGTTCATTTAGCAAAAGCAGATGTCGCTGGTATTATCTTAGGCGCGAAAGTCCCCATTGTGTTGACTAGTCGGGCCGATAGTCGTCAAGCTAAATTGAATTCGATTATTTTATCTTGTCTTGTTAGCAAAAATTATTAATAAGCCACGCTGTGGCTTATTTTTTATAGACATTTAAGATGGCTTGTGTTAAAATAGAGAAGATGATTGTAACAATCTTATAGGAGGAATTATGAAACGCTTTTTTAGTTTATGTTTACTATTGTTGATTGGCTTGGTTGGGTGTACACCCTCGTTGGTCCCTACATCAACGCTTTATATTAAAGGACGTGTTCAAATTAAAGTGGGTGATACGACAATTTTAACGGCTAGCGAAGCCGATATTATATGGGAAAGTTTAAATGAATCGATTGCAACCGTGAGTGATGGCGGTGTTGTTGAAGGAAAGAGCGTTGGGACAACCTTTATTCGGGCCTCTTTAACAAATTCTGCGGCTGTTTTTGATCAAGTTACTTTGGAGGTTATTCCGAGTAATATTGACATTCCTGACGATGATGATCCCATATTTAATCCTGATGAAGTCAATGTAAAATTGGGAATTGATCTCATTGATAATTACTTAGATTTATTTGAAGGAAAACGAGTGGGACTTATTACCAATCCGACAGGAATTAATAGTGAATATGTATCGACCATTGATATTTTAAATGATAAAGTGAATTTAGTGGCATTGTATTCTCCTGAACATGGAATTCGGGGAGATTTACAAGCAGGAGCAGGACTAGGGACTTATACCGATGAAAAAACCGGATTGCCTGTTTACAGTTTGTATGGTTCTACTTTACACCCCACTGAAGCAATGCTTTCTGGAATTGATATCATGTGTATTGATTTGCAAGATGCAGGTGCACGTTATTATACCTTTGTGTATACCATGGCTTATGCGATGGAAGAGTGTGCCAAATATGATATTGAATTTGTTGTATTTGATCGTCCTAATCCCATTGGAGGAGCTCAATATGAAGGAAATATTTTAGATACTGCCTATAGTTCATTCATTGGCTTATATCCGATTATTCAACGTCATGGATTGACGATTGCTGAGCTCGCGATGCTTTTTAATGAAGAATTTGGACTCAATGTTACGTTATATACCATCTTGATGGAGGGATGGGATCGCCGGTATTACTATGATGATACTCAACTTCCATGGGTTATTCCGAGTCCTAATTTTCCATCGATTGAAACTGCTATTGTCTATCCTGGAACCTGTGTGTTTGAAGGTACTAATCTATCTGAAGGAAGAGGAACCACCATTCCTTTTCAAGTCATTGGGGCTCCCTATATTGATGCTGATGACTATGCAACGGCTCTAAATGATTTGGATTTGCCGGGAGTTGTCTTCCGTCCAGCCTATTTTACTCCTACTTTTTCTAAATATGTAAATGAGTTGTGTGCAGGGGTACAAGTTCATGTAACCAATCGTGCAATCTTCCAACCCGTCAAAACTGGGTGGGCGATGATTGATGTTGTCCGTAATTTATATCCATCGGATTTCGAAATTTTAAGTGCATCAAAAAATCGCAATACTATGGATTTACTGACTGGTGGCCGCTTCATTACACTGGATACTTATACATTGGCTGAACAATTCACTCTTCTTGAAAGTGATACGGAGCTTTTTAATGCGACCAGAATGGAGTATTTACTTTATCCATATCCCAGTATAGAATAGGTAATAATCGCTAACATATAATTATAATTAGTCTAATAAAATGCCACTGATGAGACTTATATTCTCGTTAATTACAGTGGCATTTTTCTTACTTATGTGATATAATAAGACGATTAAAACGAAGAGGGGGTGAATCCATATGCGAATGATAGAAGCCGTTCAACAAGCAGAGCAAAAAGCTGAAAAACTGCGACTTGAAGCAACTGTGCAAGTTGAAAAAATGCTTGAAGAGGCCAAAAAAACCGTTCTTAAACAAGCTCAGTTATTACAAGAGGACTTTGATCAAGAGACCAAGAAACAACAATCTTTACTTCAAGAGAAAATTAAAACTGATCAAGCTAAACAACTCACATCGTGGGAAGCACACAATCAAAAATTGTCGATTAAGGCAAAGAAACAATTTTCCAAAGCCATTCAGATGATTTTAAAACAGGTGGATACCTTATGATTGTGGCCATGAAAAAAGCCCGATTAGTTGTTTTAAAGGAAGATCAAAATCGAGTTCTTCAAGCGTTGCAACAACAAAGTATTATTATGCCGATTGCAACGGCTGAGGCTACGTTACCCCCTTTTCTAGATGATCCTTTTATTCAGCGGGCTGAAAAGACTTTGCAAGTTTTAAAAAAGTATCAAGAAAAAAAGAAACTGGGGTCACAACTTACCTTCACGTATGATGAATTCATGGAGAAGAAGGAAGTAAGAAGACAACTTGTTGAAAAAACTGAAGTTTTGATTGAACGTCGTCACCATCTTGACGAAAATCTTCGGACTCTTCGTGAAGAAATTAAAGATTTGAGTATATGGAATGATTTAGATGAAAAATTTTCAACGTTGATCTCGTTTAAGTATGCAGTTGCTCATACGGGATTGATTCCGAATTTTAATATTGAAAAAGTAAAAGCTATTTTTGATACTCATCAAGTTGAATACACTTTTTTAGGACAAGATGTGCGAAATCAAGCCTTACTTTTTATGTCTTATTATGATCAAGATGATGTTGTTTTAGAAGACTTAAAAGGGATTGGCTTTAATGAAATAGTTTTTCCTAAAATAGATTCAACTGCTCATGAACTCATTGTTGATAAAGAAGAAAAAATAAAAATTATTTTAAGTGAACTTGCCTCAATTGAACAAGCACTTTTGAATATTGGAAATCAAGTTCATGAACTTCAATTACTCGTCGATCAAATGGAAACTGAAGAAGCATTGAAACAAACTCCCATCACTAAAACGTTGGAAACAGCTTATTTAGAAGGATGGATTCGAACAGATCAGGTAAATTGCTTTAAAGACTTATTAGAAAAGACCACTGAGGTGTATGATTTAGAAGTGGTCGATCCTGAAGTGGATGAAACGCCACCAACTGCCCTTAAAAACAATTGGTTTACTCGAATATTTGAGCCGATTACGAATACCTTTTCTGTTCCTGATTATCATGAAGTGGATCCTAATCCCCTTATGGCACCATGGTATTGGTTATTGTTTGGGATGATGATGGGGGATGTTGGTTATGGAGTGTTAATGCTTGTTTTGATGATCATTGCTATTCGTGTGATCAAACCAAAAAAAGGCATGCGCTCTTTGATGCAAATGCTTATGGTGTGCGGAGCGTCTACTATTATTTGGGGTGTGCTCTTTGGAAGCTATTTTGGTGTTACATGGAATCCGATTTTAGTGGAACCGATGAATGATCCGATGAAAATGTTACTTATTTCGATGGGAGTTGGGGCGTTCCATGTTCTTAGTGGTATTGCAATCAAAGGATATGGCTTACTAATTCAAAAAAGAGTATTAGATGCTATTGCGGATAGTTTAAGTTGGATGTTAATTCTCATTGGAATTGGTCTATTTGCCGTGATTCCAAAATCACCGTTAATAGGAATTATGATTGCTGGTATTGGTGCCTTAATTGTGGTATTGACCAATGGTCGTGCCAATAAAAATATTATTGGAAAATTTGTCAAAGGGGTCGGTGGATTGTACGGGATTACAGGATATGTCTCAGATATTATCTCATACTCCCGAATTCTTGCCCTTGGATTATCGACGGCATCCATTAGTTTCGTTATGAACTTATTAGCGGGAATGATTACTGGTCCTTTGGGCTATATTGCTGGACCGTTGATTCTTATTTTTGGTCATTCACTTAATTTGGTCATGAGTTTATTATCAGCTTATGTTCATACAAGTCGTTTACAATATATTGAATTTTTTGGTAAATTTTATGAAGGAAATGGAACTCTATTTCGTCCATTATCACTTCAATTAAAATATGTGGATGAAATCCACTATCAAGCATAGTATAGGAGGGAAAAACTATGTCAGAAGGAATTGTTATTGCTATTATTGGAGCTGGTATTTGTGCTATCTTATCATCAATTGGATCTGCCTTTGGTGTTCAAATGGGTGGACGTGCTGCCGCAGGAGTTGTCAGCGAAAAACCAGAATTATTTGGTAAAGTGTTGTTATTACAAGCATTACCTGGAACACAAGGGTTCTATGGCTTTATTATTGCTGTGTTAATGGCAAATAAACTAGGATTTTTTGGAGGAGGTTTAGTCACCTTAACAACTGCCCAAGGATGGGCTTATTTTGGAGCTGCTATGCCTGCTGCTATTATTTTACTTTTTTCTGCTATTTTACAAGGAATGACAGCGGTCGCTGCTATTCATATGACTGCAAAGCAACCAGATGCATCAGGTCGTGGAATTACCATGACAGCACTTGTTGAAACCTATGCGATTTTAGGATTATTGACTAGCATCATTATTGTATTTGGTTTATAGGAAGTTGTGAATCCAGTGGGAAATCATACCATTTATGAAAAAATCCTCCAAAAAGGACGTGAAGAAAGCGATCAATTATTAGCAGATGGAAAAAAACGAGCTGAGTTGATTGTTGATGTGGCTGTCCAAGAGGAAAAAAAGGATTTGTCCATCGAACATGAAAAAAGGGAAATCCAATTTGATGAAACATACAAAACAAAAATGACTGAATTTGATCAAGGGATGAAGCAAAAATCACTTTTAAATAAAAAACAATTATTAAAAGACGTATTTGATGCAGCTCACCATGAATTAGAAAATCGGTCTGATGATGAACTATTCCGTTTTGTTGTTCATTATATGAAAAAAGATGTCTTGACTGGAACACTCGCTTTACGCGTCGCCCGCCAAGACTACAAACGATACCTTTCCCTATTCTCATCTCGTGGGAATGGGACCCTGGATCTTTTAATGAAAGAATTACCAGGTGATCTTACCTTGACCCTAGACAAAGAAACGGCTCCCATTCAAGGAGGTTTCCTCATCATTGGTGATCAATTTGATATTGATTATTCCTATGAGGCCATTCTCCAAGGACTGTTTGATAAGATAGAAAGTGAAGTTGCTTCGCTTTTGTTTACTGAGGAATCCGCATGAATTATCCATATGCCAATGGGATTATCAAAGCCCAAGAAAATACCATTCTTGACAAAGCCAAATTAATTCGATTTTCTCATGATACGCCAGTTGCGATGATGCGTGAATTAAAAGAGGTTGGGTATGGATCAGCGGAAGATGCGACTCTTGAAGATCTCATTTCAACAGAAATGTCTAAAGTGAAGCAAGGTATTGCCAAGATTGCTCCAGAACCTTCCTTAATACGTCTTTTGTTCATTAGTGATGATGCTATTAATTTGAAAATGCTTTTGAAAAAAAAGTTGTTCGGATATGCAAGGGCACTTCATTATGCAAAGAATGGGGCTTTTGATCCTGAAGAATTGGCGATGTGGGTGGAATCTAAAATGCCGCTGATTGATAAAAAATGGAATAAAGGACTCGCTCCTTTATTGGAATTAACGGTGGATGAGGTGAGTCCACGGAATTTAAGTAGCCGTGTTGATGACCTTATTTTTCGGCTCGCTGCTTCCTCTATGAAACCTTTTCAAACAGGAGCTCTGAAGGAATATTTTGAAAAGAAAATTGATTATACCAATCTTATTAGTCTCGTTCGTGCTCGCAAATTAGAATGGCCTATCCTCGAATTTGAAACCATGATGCTATCAGGAGGCACCATTTCTAAAGAAAAGTTGTTAGAAATTTATCCATTATCTGATCAAGACATTCTCCAAGAGTTATTGGCGTATGATTATGGAAAAATTACGGCTGATTTAAAAGTGTGTTTCACGCGTGATGATTTGGGATTACTTGAAATATATTTTGAAAATCGATTGCTATCAAAAATGAAAGAGTATCATGCTGAACCATTTACAATTGGTCCGATGCTCTATTATGTATTAATGAAGAAAGCGGAAGCGACCAATATTAGAACGATTGCTAGCAATCCTGATTTTGATGCTCAATATTTACTTGATTATTAGGAGGTAAAATTATGGAAGATAAAACACCCATTGCTGCTATTGGGGAAGAAAATACCATTACTCTTTTTAATGCCATCGGCATTAAAACTTATCTCCTAACCAACCCCGCTGATGTGGCCAGAACTATCATCACTCTTGAACAAAATGGTTGTAAAATCATTTATTTGAGTGAAGATTTATATATAGCCCTTCCTGAGATTGTGGAAAAATATCAAAGCATGGCTTTTCCTATCTTAATTCCAATTCCTATTAAAAAGACATCAAAAGAAATTGGAAAGAAGAAAATTCGTGCAAATGTAGAAAAAGCCATTGGCATTGACATTTTGTAGAGAGGATGATTAATGATGAATCAAACTGAAAAAAAGAAAAATATAGGCATCATCTCTAAGGTCTCGGGACCTTTGATTGTTGCAAAAAATATGGGTGATGTTCAAATGTATGACGTCGTCCGTGTGAGTGATAAGCGCTTGATTGGTGAAGTCATCGAATTACGAAAAGATAGAGCCTCTATTCAAGTGTACGAAGAAACTGCGGGCATTGGTCCAGGTGAACCTGTTTATCAAACAGGAGAACCTCTATCTGTTGAACTTGCTCCAGGGCTGATTGAAGGCATTTTTGATGGAATTCAACGTCCACTTGATACTATTTATGAAGATCATGGAGATAGAATTCCTTTGGGAATTGATGTTCCAAAGTTGAGTCGCACCAAAAAGTGGAAATTTATTCCCACTGCGACCATTCATGATCACCTTTTAGGTGGTGATATTTTAGGATATGTTCAAGAAACCAGCGTAGTTAAACATCAAATCATGGTTCCTCCCACTTTAAAAGGAGAAGTGGTTTGGTTGTTTGATGGAGAAGCCACCATCATCGATCCAGTTGCAAAATTAAAAGTTGAAAGTGGTGAAGTCATTGACATCGTCATGCTTCAACGATGGCCAGTTCGCAAAAGCCGTCCATACAATAAAAAGCTTGCTCCTCATGCTCCGATGATTACCGGACAACGTGTTATTGATACTCTCTTTCCGATTGCTATTGGAGGGATTGCGGCAATTCCAGGACCGTTTGGTAGTGGAAAAACTGTTGTTCAACATCAACTTGCAAAATGGGCAGATGCAGACATTATTGTTTATATTGGATGTGGAGAACGTGGAAATGAAATGACCGATGTATTGATGGAATTTCCGCATTTGCACGATCCTAAAACAGGCGAATTTTTAATGAAACGAACTGTTCTCATTGCCAATACGTCAAATATGCCGGTAGCGGCTCGAGAAGCATCTATTTATACTGGAATTA
>Ga0265294_10003982_pt1 | contig 18602 bp, 19 predicted proteins | sample MunlanPumphouse3_FD_192504 | JGI IMG/M metagenome (GOLD analysis project Ga0265294, IMG submission 192504) | Groundwater microbial communities from a municipal landfill in Southern Ontario, Canada - Pumphouse #3 | ecosystem: Environmental > Aquatic > Deep subsurface > Groundwater | place...
TACTGGGCACAAGAGTTAGCCGCTCAAAATGATGATGCATCATTAAAAGCTGAATTTACTCCAATTGCAAAAGCAATGGCTGAAAATGAAGCAAAAATTGTGGCAGAATTGGTTGCTGGACATGGTAAACCATCTGATATTGGTGGATACTATTTACCAGACGATGCAAAAGCTGAAAAAGCAATGCGACCATCGGCTACATTAAACGCTATTATTGGATAAATTTGAGGAGACTCAATTTTTAAGGTAAGGCTTTTGCCTTACCTTTTTTTATTTCTATACAATAAATAAATGTTATAATTCAACACAAACATTCAAGGAAAGAATATTGAATACTAAAAAAATAGCCATTATTGGGGCTGGAAATGTGGGTTCAACCCTTGCTTATGCGTTGGCTTCTAAGAATATTTGTTCTCATATACTCTTAAAAGATATTAAACAAAATTTAGTCAAAGCCATGGCTTTAGATATTTCACAAGCCGCCAATGCAGCTAAGTCATCAACAAGAGTCACGTATGCGCAAAATGCCAATGATTTAGAAGGTTGCAGTGTGATTGTTATTACAGCAGGACTTCCAAGAATGCCGGGTATGAGTCGCAATGATTTGCTTTTAACCAACGCAAAAATCATGAAAGCCGTTATTCTGGAAATCAAAGAGTTTGCTCCTAATGCTATCATTGTAGTCGTTTCAAATCCATTAGATGCTATGGTTTACGCAGCATTAAAAGTTTCACAATTTCCAAGAAATCAAATCGTGGGAATGGCAGGAATTTTAGACAGCGCAAGAATGTCGCACTTTATTTTAGAAAAATTGGGCTATGGAGCTGGACAAATTGAGTCTTCTGTAATGGGAGGACATGGTGATGAAATGGTTCCTTTAGCCAATTTTTCCACCGTGGCTGGTTTGGCATTAACAGAAGTATTAAGTTCTGAAGATATTGAAGATATTATTGAAAAAACAAAAAATGGCGGAGCTCAGATTGTAAAATTCTTGGAAAAAGGTTCTGCGTATTACGCGCCAGCACATGCCACTTCTTTGATGGTTGAAGCTATCTTAAACGATAAAAAGGAAATTTACCCATGTGCAGTGATGCTTGAGGGTGAATATGGCTATAATGACATTGTCAGTGGTGTTCCTGTTATGTTGGGAAAAAATGGAGTTGAGAAAGTCATACAACTTAATCTAACGGATGATCAAAAAGCTTTATTTGCGAAATCAGTGGCTTCTGTACAACAATTGGTGGATGCCTTAAATGAGAATGATTTTACTAATTTATAAAGGATAAAAAATGAAACAGACATTTGAAGTACTCAATGTAAAATGTGGAGGCTGTGCAAGTACGCTTACTAAGGCTTTAAAAGAAGAGTTTGGTGAAGTGGAAGTTAATTTAGAAGTAATGCCACGACAAATAACACTTAATATTGAAGACAATCAGCTTGAAGCTTTGAAATTAAGCTTAAGAAAATTGGGTTACCCTTTAACAAGTGATGAGTTAAGTGGATTTCAAAAAGCAACAACAACGGCAAAAAGTTTTGTCAGTTGTGCTATTGGTAAAATGAATTCATAAATAGTAAGAGGAAAAAAGTGAGAAGTGAGTCGCTAATTACCACTCACCATTTACCACTCACTTTTTACTATTTAATAAGTTCAAACAAAGGCTCTAAAGCCACTTTTTTCTCTTCTTCGTTCATTGAGCCGTCTAAAGCACCCTCTTTGACTTTCCCTTCGTAGATTTTAACAATCGAACCATTTTCTTCTATAACATAAGCAATAAAAGCTGTTTTATCGTTATTGGCAACACCTAACGCTTGAACCATATTTCCATCAAAGTCGTAAATCATCGGAACATTACTTCCTTTATTTAACTCTTCTAACTTTCCTGGAATAAACATTTTTTTAACAAACCAAGGAGCACTCGAAATATTGGCAACCATCACAAAAGGCATTTCAACTGCAAAATATGTGTTTAAATCTTTTACAACGGCTAATGAGTCGTGATTTCCTACTACAATTAAACTTTTCGTATTGGCTTTGAAAAGCTCATCTTTTGAAAGGTGTTGTTTTTGACCTACAAGTTCGAAACTTTGTGGTAAAACCTCTTTTGTTATGCTTGTTCCTGCATTTTCATTTGCAACCATAGCTGCAGGTTTTGAAGCCGTAAAATACACCAATGCTGAAAAACCTAAAATTCCTAAAACTACAATTTTTAAAATATTTTTAATCAATCTTTTTCCTTTTAATAAAATTAGCGAATTTTAGCCATATAAAATAAACAAAAGGTTAATGAAGCAGTGTTAGAGTTTTTTTGCCCAGCGTTTAAAAAGTCGAGGGGTAGTAATATTTTCTGGAAGTTCTTTATTATTTACGATATGTTCGACCAATAAATTGGCCAAATAAGGAGCTAAAACAAACCCTCTTCCACCTAATCCATTGAGCACAAAAAGGTTTTTGTGAGGCATTAATCGACTGTTTGGTACGTGAGTTCCTTTGGTTATGTAAGGAAACATATTGAGTGTTTCTTTAGAATTAATCAGTTCGCCCACCATGGGGAAATAATCAACACTCGAAGCCCTTGCTCCAATTTTAATATCTACAACTTTGACATCATTTAGCACGAGAATATCTGATGCTCTTTTTAAAAGTGTTTGTGTATCGTTGTTAACACTGTTTTCATCGTTACTTAATCGTTTAAAATTATTCAAATTGGGTTCTTTTAAACATAACGAACAGATGCTGCTGTCGCAATTAAATCGATGATGAGTTGCTCCAATACTGACGTGATATTTATCTTTGGTTTGGATTGGAACACTCGTCGAAACCGAACACTCTTTATGGTAGTTAATATCGATACATGTTGAAGTTTCAATGACAATTCTTTGTCCCCAAACAGCACGAATGTTAAAGTATTTTTCCTCTATAAGTGAGGTATCAGCTCCTGTTGTTAAGATGAGATTGTGCGTTGTGAATTGGTCATTTAATACGTAAGTATCATTAATATATTGAATATGTTTTATCTCATATCTAAACAATTTTTCCACATTTTTTGCCAGTTTTTGGCATACTTCAAGAGTATTGATTTGGGAGCCAATAGGAAAAAAACAACCCTCTTCTTTTAAGCAATAATCAAAATCTATATAGGGAATGTACTCTTTAAATTTTTGGGCATCTTCTTCATTTTTAGGGATTCTTAAAACCCCTTTGTTGATAAGTTCATGAGGAAAATGATTTTTATAAAACGCAAATGAGTAGTTAAGCGCTTGCGTGACTAAATCTTTAAAATCATTGGGTTTTCCTAACAAGGGCGACAAAAATCCACCTGCAGCAGAGCTTGCACTTTGAGTGAAATCTTTATTTCGATCAATGAGTAAAACTTTTTTGTTGTATAAAGACAAAAAATACGCCACACTGCACCCCGCAATGCCAGCTCCGACAATAATATAATCGTAACTCTTCATAGCAAAGGCTCATTCTTGAAATTTGGTCGCCAATACCCTCTTCCCCCGCGTAAGCTAATACAAGGGTTATTGGGAAACTTTTTTTGGTAATATGCCAGTCTTTCATTGGTGGTTTTACCCGTATCACAATAAAAAACAAAAACAGTGCCTTGGGGATATTTTTGCAGTTCAAAAGGGTTGTAGGTCAACGTTTGCATATTCTCTAATGGTTTTAAAATGGTATCCACTAAAACCACTTCAATATTTTTCTTTTTTAACTCATTGGTATAATTATATAACTCGGATTGAGTCCATTCTTTTTTGGTAAACATATGCATTTATAACATAATATCATTGAAGTTTATATTTATTTTTATTATATTTTAGGTAAAATATATATTAAAATATGTACGGAGATTTAAATGAAAATACTGGTTGCAGATGACTCTAAAATGGCAAGAAGAATGATTATAAAAATACTTGAAGATTGTCAAGAAATAGGACATGAGATTATTCAAGCACAAAATGGACAAGAAACCATTGATTTATACAAAGAGCATGCTCCGACATTAGTTTTTTTGGATTTAACTATGCCAGTTATGGATGGTTTTACTGCGTTAAAATTAATTAGACAACACGATTCCAATGCAAAAGTAGTTGTAGTATCAGCGGATATTCAACAAGGTTCGATGAGCCAAGTCAGAGAAGATGGAGCGATGGATTTTGTCAAAAAACCGATTTCAGAAGCTAAAATGCAACAAATTTTAGAAAAGATAAAGTAAATTCATGGAAAATTCAGCCATATTAAATGAAGACCAGCAAGATTGCCTTCAAGAGTTAATCAACATTGCCTATGGTTCAGGAACAGCAGCTATTTCTGAAATACTTGATGCTTTTGCCACGCTTTCAATTCCTCGAATCAATATTATAGAAACACGATATTTACAAGACTATTTACAAAGTCAAGTTAAAGTTGGTATGCCTCAATTTTTGGCAACGCAGTTAATTAATGGAAAATTTTCAAGTGAAAATCTTTTTATTATTGACCAAAATTCAGCTGAGAATTTAGCACGAGCATTTGGATTAGAAGAGACAGAAATTCAAGATGTCAATGAATTAAGTGATGTAATTTTAGAAATTACCAACATTTTATCTTCTTCTACCATCAGTAAATTTGCGCAAGAGATGAGTATTGAAGTCTCTTTTTCTCCACCGCATGTAAAATTGTTGAATTCTATTGAAGAGATGGACAGCACTTTTATTGATAAATATCATCAAGTGATTATTATTTCAACCATTTTGCAGTTTGAAAATCAAAATATTCGAGGGGAATTGTTGATTTTAACTACCGATGATACTATTGAGTTTATTAAAAAATTACTCGATAAGATTTTAGATGAGTTATAATGGAATATTTGAATAAAGCAGACCTTATATGCGATACCATCGATAATGGTATTATTTTACTGAATGAACATTTAGAGGTACTTTTTTGGAATAAATGGCTAGAAACCAGAACCAATATTACCTTTAATCAAATTATTAATCAAAAAATAACGACCGTTTATCCCGATATTAATGAAGCAAAACTCAAACGAAAAATCAAAGCAACCTTGACGTTAAACTCCCCTACTTTTTATACCACTGAATTGAATGAATCTTTTTTTAACATTGAATTTAAAAATAAAATCACTCACAGAGTATTTAAAAATATGCAACAAAATGTTACTCTTAATCCTTATGATATAGAGAACAAAATCGTTATTGTTTATGTCTATGACAGTACTATTTTAAAAGAGACCAATTTTAAACTCAGTCGTGCTAAAGAGAAAATAGAAAATGAGCATAAAAATACATTGGTCATAAAACAACAATTGGAAAACTCTGTTGAAGAGTTTGAATTGCTTTTAAATGCTACTATGGAAGCCATTGTTTTATTTGATGAAGAGTACAAATGTACCAATATCAATGATGTTGGAGTTAACCTTTTTAATCTTAGTTCAAAAAGTAAAGCGTTGGGTCTTGATATTTTGGAGTTCTTTGAAGATAAAAATTTGAATTATAAAAAGCTAGAAAATACATTTGAAGCCTCTATGATTACTTCTTGTGATAATACTTTTCCGGCATTAATCAAAATTAAGAATGCTAAATTAAACAAAAAGAAGATTAGAATATTAACAGTGGTTGATTTAACCGAATTAAAATACCGTGATAAACTCATTTCAGAACAAGCCAAATTGGTTGCCATGGGAGAAATGATAGGAAACATCGCTCACCAATGGCGACAACCTTTAAGTGCCATTAGTACAGCTGCCAGTGGTTTAAAACTTCAAAAAGAGTTTCATCTGCTCACCGATGAGTTGTTGGATGAATCGTTAGATGGAATTGTGCGCAGTTCAATGCATTTATCCCAAACAATTAACGACTTCAGAGACTTTATACAAGGCGATAAAGAGATGATGGTCTTTGATTTAGAAGAGAACTTAAAAAAAGATTTGTCTATTGTAGAAGGAATGTTAAAGAACTATGATATTCAAGTATTTTTAGAGTGTGAAAAAAAGATTGAATTGCATAATTATAAAAATGAACTTACTCAAGCCATTTTAAATATTATTGATAACTCTAAAGATGCTTTATTGGAAAAAAATGTCAAAGACAAATATATCTTTATTCATACCTATGAATTTCTCAATGAAGCGGTCATTGAAATACATGACAATGCCAAAGGGATTCCAGAAGATATTGTCAACAAAATATTTGAGCCCTATTTTACAACCAAACACAAAAGTCAAGGTACGGGTCTTGGGCTTTATATGACGCACCAAATTATTGAAAAAAGTATGGGTGGCGCAATTAGTGTTTCCAATATTGCTTTTGAACATAATAAGCACCAATTTAAAGGGGCTTGCTTCAAAATAACCCTTCCGTTATAGACTAAGGGTTATTTCCAAACTTGATTGACATAGACTCAACTTTTGGATATAATGCGACTGAAAAAATTCATATTATATTTATAGGAAACGTTTATGGCAAAAAGTTTATACGAAACATTGGAGATCAGCGAAAATGCAGCTGCCGATGAAATAAAAAAAGCATACCGAAAATTAGCACGAAAATATCATCCCGATGTCAATAAAGATGCTGGCGCAGAAGATAAGTTTAAAGAGATTAACGCTGCATACGAAGTGTTAAGTGACCCACAAAAGAAACAACAATACGACCAACACGGAGATTCGATGTTTGGTGGTCAAAATTTCCATGATTTTGCACGAGGTCAAGGACGAAATGTTGATTTAGATGAAATCTTACGACAAATGTTTGGCGGAGGAAGTGGATTTGGTTCTTCTTCATTTGGAGGAAGCAATCCTTTTGGTGGTGGTTTTTCTAATTATGGTTTTGAAGAACCCGATTTAGATTTAAATGCTCAAATTACCATTCCTTTTGATGTTGCCGTTTTAGGTGGGAAACAACATATCACTTTAAACAACGACAGTTTTGATGTTAAAATTCCAGAAGGAATTAGCAGTGGGCAAAAAATCAGAGCCAAAGGAAAAGGAAAAGCGTATCAAGGGCAACGAGGTGATTTAATTATTAAAGTCAATGTTGCTTCCTCCGATGAATACGAACGCAATGAAGATACATTAAGCAAATATTTTGATATTCCTTTAAAAACAGCTTTGTTTGGAAATAAAATTGAAATTAAGACGCTTCATAAAACCATTACCCTTAAAATTCCTCAAAATACCAAACAAAATCAACGATTCCGAGTCAAAGAGTTGGGTGTTTTAAATAGAAAAACAGGCGTACGAGGCGATTTATATTTAAAAGCCAATATTGTATTGCCTAAAATAGAAGAATTGGATGCTCAATTGGTAAAACTTTTAGAAGAAAAGTTACCGGAAAATTAAGATGAAAAGTGCTTACCACGAACCCGTTTATCTCATTTCAGCCGTGGCTGAAATTTTAAGTATTCATCCGCAAACACTCAGACAATATGAACGAGAAGGATTAATCAAACCGTCAAGGACCAATGGTAAAATCAGATTGTATTCTCAAAAAGATATTGACAACATTAAAACTGTTTTAACGCTCACTCGAGAAATGGGAATTAATCTGGCAGGAGTTGATTTAATTTTACAACTCAATGCTAAAATAGAAAAACTTCAACATGATGTAGAAAACTATAAAAATAAAATTAAAGATTTAAATCGTTTTGGAGTAGTTCCCTCTTCAAAAGCCTTGGTGATTAAAAAAAGTTCTTATGATATTGTGATTATTAAAGAGTAAATTGCTGAAGAGTTTATGGTCGATAAAAATTGACCATAAACCAAACTATTTCAAGCGATATTGAACTTCGTAGTTTCTCATAAGTGGCGGAATGTCTAAATAGTTTTCACTGTCGGGTGTGATTTTTGTTGCAGTAGGTGCTTGGTTACTGTTATTGTTGTTATTATCACTGTTTTCTTCTATGCTTGGATTTTTAGATTCAAATCCTGTTGCAACAATAGTGATTTTTACTTCATCTTTTTCAAGCGATGGATCGGTTGTTGTTCCAAAGATAACTTCGGCATTGGAATCAATGGTTTCATGAATTCTGCCCATAACATTGTTAATGGCAAAAAGTGAGACTTGTGGGTTGATATTAAAGTGAATTAAAATTCCTTTTGCCCCACTTAATGACATTTTATCCAATAAAGGAGAATCGATGGCATTTTCCAATGCCTGAATAGCAGCACCCTCACCTTTGGCACGCCCTATTCCCATCAATGCCATACCTTTGTGTTGCATAATCGTTTTAACATCAGCAAAGTCGGTATTAATATCTGAATTCCCTGGGTTTAAAATCACTTCCGTCATTCCATTAACGGCTTGATACAAAATATTATCAATGATTTTAAACGCATCTTTCATCCCGATACTTTCATCGACGATTTCAAGTAATCGGTCGTTGGGAATAACAATAATAGAATCACTCACTTTTTTAAGCTCTTCAAGCCCTAAGTTGGCTAATCCTGCTCTTTTTTGACCTTCCCAAGAAAATGGTTTAGTCACAACAGAAACGGTTAACGCCCCTATTTCTTTGGCAGCTTTAGCAATAATAGCCGCAGCGCCCGTTCCTGTACCACCACCTAAACCAGCAGCAATAAAAACAATGTCAGCTTTACTGATGGCATTTTTAATGTCTTCGTAGCTTTCCAAAGCAGCATCTCGACCCACTTCCGGTTTCATTCCAGCCCCTAACCCTTTGGTTAGTTTAAGACCCAATTGAATTTTTTTAGGGGCTTTTGAAATGTGTAATACCTGTAAATCGGTATTCGCCGCGATTAAATCTATTTTATGGCTTCCCTCATTTATCATATGATTGACCATATTACAACCACCGCCACCAACTCCAATAACTGAAATTTTAGCAACATTGTCTGAAAGCACTTGATTTGGCATTTGCACGATTATATCCTTAGCATCAAATAAATTATCGCCACTCATTAAAACCACTCCGAAAACTTTTTCCAGATTTTTGATACGCCTTTGGCTTTGTCGTGTTCAGAAATTCTTGGTAAGCTTTCTTGTTGTTTTTTATGGTCAGTGTAAATATTATTCGGTTTTATTTCATTTAAATTTAAATTGGTGTGAGTGTGTTGAGTTGGAACTCTTTTTTGTCGTAATTTTTTATTGGAATCCAGTTCAAAACTTGGATTCGGGTCTAACCCATAAAGCAAGAGTCCTACAATTGTTGACATGGTTGGGTCATCAAAACTCATATATCCGTTCCGAATATTAATAGGATTTGCAATTTTGACAGGAATATTTTCAAAAACTTCTTCCGCTAACTCTTTAATTCCTGGCAATCGACTCATTCCACCGGTAATAGCTATTCCCGCTCCTAAAGCATCTGCAACACCACTTTTTTTTATTTTATCTTTTGCCATAATTAAAATCTCTTCAACACGAGCATGAATAATCAGCTGAATGGAATCCAATGGCATCTCTTTTGTATTTTGCTCATCACCAATGACGGGAATTTTGACTTTTTTGATACCATGATCTTCTTTATCAGAATGATTAGAGTGTGGCAACAAGTTTGCGTATTTGATTTTAAGTGTTTCAGCCGCACTGGGTGGTGTGTGAAGAGTTACGGATAAGTCATTCGTAATATTTAAAGAACCTACGGGTAAAAAATCGTTATAGATGATGGCTTTGCCTTTAAAGCAAACTACATCCGTAGTGCTTCCCCCAATATCTAAAACAGCCGCACCAAATTTCTTTTGTTGTTCATCCAACACAGAAACAGCAGAAGCATAACCACTTAAAACAAAGTTGCTGATTTCTAGGTTTGAACTTTTAAGCGCTGATTTTATATTGGTTAAGGCTGTTTTTTTAGCCGTTACAATATAGACCGCCACTTCAAGCCGGGCTCCATTCATATTTAAAGGGTTATCAATGAGTTGAGAGTCATCCACTTTAAAATAAATAGGCAGAACATGAATAACTTCATATTCGGGTACAATCGTGGCATTGTATAACGCCATTTGCATCACTTGATTGATTTCAGTTTGGGTAATTTGTCCATTAGGTACATTGACACTTCCGACACTTCGTATCCCTTTGGTGTACGCCGAAGAGATTGAAACCAACGTAGAGTCAATGTTACTTAAAACGCCTTTAGTTACATTGTGTACGGCTTCTTTAATGGCTTTTGAAGCACCTTCAATGTTAGTAATTAACCCTTTGTTAATTCCATCACTGTTTTCAATACTTACACCTAAAATATTAATTTTATTGTCCATATCATTTTGAGCGATTACGGCAGTTATACTAGTTGTACCAATGTCAATTGCTAAAATAGTATTATTCAATTATTGATCCTTTTTCTTCTCTAAAGATGATTGAATGTCATATCTGTTTTCGAGATTATTGATTAAGTTTGTCATTAATTCATTGTTTAATAAATTGGTCAAAGTCGACACAACAGCTGATCGTTGTTCCTCATTGATGGGGGTAAATCTCACATCGTTGATTTTATATAATACGATTTTATCACCCAATTCAATCATGCCTTTTGGCTCTGTCGCACCAAATAACTTATTTAAAAATTCACCGGCTTCATTTTCATTTAATCCTGGAATTTTATCAACCGAAGTTCGGTTAATATATCCCACATTTTGCCCTTGAAAGTTTTTTAAGGCTTCTTGCGCTTTTTGCGCCAATTGAATCTGTTTTTCAGTGACCAAATAATCATTGCTTACCATGCTGTATGCATCATTAAATTCAAGTGGTTTGGCATCGAATTTTTTGTTAACTTTAACAATAACGTAGTGATCGTCTTGTAAAAAAGGTTTTAAAACTTCACCCTCTTTTGCTCCCACAATCGATTTAATGTCTTCTAAACCATATTTAAAGTCGCTTTCAAAAATGACTTCTTTTTTAGCAAATGTGGCTTTCTCTTTTTTTAAATCAATGTAAACTTTCAGTGCTTCTTTTTTAGTTTCTTGTAAAAGAATTGCTTTTAAAATATCGTCTTTAGCTTCTTCGAGTGTTTTTATCATACCATCTTGTTTTTTAAACTCGGTTTTAAATTTTGAATAGTAGTCATTGATTTCATCTTGTGAAATCTCTTTTGTCAATAAATTCACCGTTTGGGTTTCAATTTCATACGAGTTTGAAGACATATAGTTGTTTTTATTGGCTTCCCAATAGTTTTTTAATGCCTCTTTGGGTACGTTAATCGTAACAGCACTTGAATCAAGTATCGTTACATTGATATTGTCTTCAATAAACAGCAACTTTGATACCAAGTCGATTTCTTTGTTTGAAGGTGTTGTTCTAAAAATCACTTCCATTTTTTGTAACAGTAAATCTCTTTTTAAACCTTTTTCAAAATCGGTTGGATTGGTTTTGTTTTCTAATAAAATACTGATATAGGCATCTTTATTAAATTTTCCATCTTTTTGAAATTCTTTGTATTTAATGAGTTCTTGAATAACATCTTCGTCGGTTACATCCAATCTTAACTCATCGGCATAGGCCAAAAGCAGATTTTTTTGAATGGTTAAATTGTACGCCATATCAGAAAGGTTTAATTGTTTTGCAATCTCTTGGTTGAATTGTTTTCCAAACATTTTTGCATATTGTTCATATAAAAAGCTGTATTCTCGTTGATACTCTTCTACTGAGATTTCTCTGTCTTCAACAACGGCAACTGTTCCTTGTTTTTTCCCATAATCGTATGAACCCCAACCCACAAAACCAGCACCAACAAAAGCTATTGTACTGATCCAAATTGTAATTACCAACCATCTTTTATGTCTTTGCATCCACGTTATCATTAAATATAATCCTAAATTTTTTGTCTATGATACTAAAAAAACCTTTTAACTAAAGTTAAATTTACTTTTGAGAATGTCATTTATTACAGATTCGCGTTTTGTGGTCTCAATTCTTTTACAAGCTGACTTAAAAGCTTCCTCTTCACCCACAATATGGCACATTCTTTTAGCTCGAGTAATAGCCGTGTATAAAAGTTTGGTATTGTGCATAATATAATGGGAAAAAGTCATGGGAATAAGCGCATTTTCATACTCCATGCCTTGGGTTTTATGAATGGTTAAACAATACGCCAAACTCAAAAGCGAATCCAACATATCTAAATCATAAAAAACCACCATATCGTCATTGGGATACAATACTACGCAATGGTTATTATCGAAATCCAGCTTAATAATTAAACCCAACTGCCCATTAAAAACCCGTTTTTCCACAAACTCATTGGAGCCATTTTTATAGGCTGTCATACTTTGAGATTTCATATTTTCATTTTTGATATGAATCACTTTGTCACTGAGTTTATATTCATAGAGTTTCGTTTTTTTAGAGGTTTCTCTTGAAGCATTAAAGAGTTTTTGCAATTGTACATTTAAGTTCTCAACACCCAAAACACCCCCTTTCATAGGAGTAATGATTTGAAATAAGGTTAAGGCTTTCGCGATTTCTTTTTCTTTGACCAATGTGTACGATTGGGTAATATAAGAACTCGCAATATTTAAAATAGTGTGTAAAATACGCTCCGTATTTTCAAAACGTAAATGGGAAAAATTCTGTTGATTTTGACCATTTTTAGCAGCATAATAATTGTCAATTGAAACATCATAAAACTTGAAATCCTCATACTCTTCTTTGTAATTAGGGATTTGTCCTTGCCGTATATCATTGGCAATAACCGCAATGGCTTGGTGCTCATTTTGTCGATAAATTTTGGTTAACTTGCAAATGGGTGCCAGCGTATATTTAATGCAATCGTGTAAAATATTTCCAGCACCAATGGCAGGAAGCTGTCCATCGTCGCCTACGACTATAAAAATAGTATCCAAACTGATTTTTGAAATGATTTGATAAAACGTCACACTGTTAACCATGGAAGCTTCATCGAGCAATATCACTCTGTATGGAAAGGTCTCTTTGTCTTTGTGTTGCATTAAAAGAGATTGAATCGTCATGCTTCTATATCCGGTTGTATCGGAGATTCGCTGACTGGCAATTCCACTTAATGCAATGGTAATAATGTCATCATACCCTACTATTTCTTGAAGCAGTTCCAATATGGCTCGGCTTGACGTTGATTTTCCAGTACCAGCATATCCAATTAAAAACAGTGTGTTGCTGCCGTTATTAATGATTTCAACCGCATGACTTTGTTCGCTACTTAAGTTAAAACCTAAGGTTTTTTCTTTTTTGAGTAAATACTCTTTAAAATTGGCAATAATTTTTTTATTGGGTATCTCTTGAGTTCGTTTTTCAAAAAAATCGATGATTTTATTTTCTGCAAAAAAAAGCATGGCAGGAGCATATCGGTCTTGTGTGGTTTGATAAATCTCTTCTTTATTGAGCATTTCAAATAAGGCTTTTTCGTATAAAACATACCCTTCTTCAAATCCCAAAGCGTCATCCAAAAGTTTATAAAAATGGTTTTTCTCGATTGAAGAGTTGCCGTTGTTGTCGCAATATTCTCTTAAGGTGTAGTTCATACACGCCACTATTCTAAAATCACTTTGCTTATGAATGCTTAAACTCAAAGCAATCTCATCAGCTCGTTTAAATCCGATGCCTTTAATTTGAATTAACATATAAGGATTGTGTTTGATTTTTTCAATTAAGTTTTCGACTTCATTAAAATGTGAATATATTTTGGTAATCAAACTGCTGGTCACGCCAAATTTAGATAAAAAAGAGCCCAATTCTCGTAAATGTTTAAATTTTTGCCACGACTCTACTATGGTTTTTAATTTTTTATCCTTAATGCCTTTAAAATTTAAAAGTTCATTGGGATTGCTATTTAAAATTTCTATGAGTTCTTCTTCTTGATATTTTTTAAGAAGTTCTTGAGCCGATTTTTTGGTAATGCCTTTGACTATTTTGGTTAAAAAGAAAAAAAGTTCGGCTTCTTTGAGTTGCAAAGACTCAAAAGCAAACTGCACGCCATATTTTTTATGACTGATCCAATTGCCTGTCAAAATAATCTCTTCACCCACAATTTTTTCAATATGAGTATCAAAATATTGACCACAAATTTTTTGATTGTTTTCTAAAACAGCAATGCAATATTTGGTCTCTTCATTGCAAAATAAAACTTTTTTTAAAACACCAGAGAGTTTAAAGGTTTTATTCTCTTCGTTGTTAATATCCATCATCAAACTTTTGGTTTTTGTGTTTGTCTTTTTTGTAATTGCTTTGGTTTTTGTCTTTTAGCAGCAAATTCGCCTCTTTTAAAAGGTTTTGCTTTTGCTCTTCTAAATCGTTATTGGGATGATGCGCAAAGTACATAATGGCATCTATATGGCGTTTTAAGCCTGCCAAATAGTTTGAGTTTAAATCCACTGCTTCACTTTTTTGCAGTTCTTCAAAGTTTTTAAGCGTACGTTGTTTGTACAAATCAAAATCAAAATTTTCCAATCGAAGCAAGGAGAGATTCCGTTTAAAGAACTTTTCCAAGACTCTGATATATTTTATTCGTTTAGCTTTATCGTGCATAGGTGTTACGTAATCCAAGATGTATTATATTGTTATGTCTTCATTGTATCAAAATAAAAGTTATAAAACTATTTTATGCTTTCTTGGTTATAATAAATATATACAATACTATTCGGAGAAAAAATGCAAGAAATTACGGAGTTAAAAAAACTGGCAGGAAATTATTCAATTCTTGTGGTGTTAAATGATGACTCGATTTTAGAACAAACGCTTACTTATTTACAAACTATTTTTATTAAAATTTTTCAAACACGCAATGCTCAAGAAGCCTTAGAACTCTACAAACAAAAAAAGCCCGATATTATTATTACGGCATTAGATTTCACCAATATGAGTGGTTTTGAACTCATACAAAATATTAAAAAACTCGATAAGTTTCTCCCTATTATTGTAGTGGCTCAAACCATTGAGAACGCAACTCTTGTAGAACTTATTCATACTGGTATTAGCGATTTTATTCCAACGCCTTTGGAAATCAAATTTTTAAATAATGCCATTATAAAAGTACTGGATTTGGTCGATTTTATGGTCAAAAAGAATGAAAAAATCAAAATAGATGACGAATACTCCCCTATGGAAGCACTGAATGATATCTATAAAAATAATTTAGAATTGCAACTGATCAGTAATTTTAAGGGCATTCCTATTATTCATGTCGGAAAAATTGTTGAAATCTACAAAGACATTGTGCAAATACAAACCCGAAAAATTCAAACCAAAGCGATTGCTTTTAGTAAAAAAACCATTTTAGAATCGGAGTTTTTGCCCAAAGATATAGAAGCACAGTTGGTGGATATTGATTCAAGCAATGCTGAAGTGTCGTTGAGTAATTTAAAATACATTGAATACACACCTAAAAGACGAAAAAATGCTCGATTGGTTCCTTCTGAAGATATGAAACTTATGGCATATAAAAAAGGAGGTGCTAAGTTAAACGTTGAGTTAAAAGACATATCTTTGAGTAATTTAACCTTTGAAATTAAAACGTTACCCGATTTTTTTGCAATAGGACTCGCACTTGATTTAAAAATTGCTTTTAACATTCCAGAAAACGATTTGGCGTATTACGTCGATAAGTTATGCATTATTAACTTTCAAGGTAAAATCATCAAAATTTATGAAGAAAATGCAAGCTATTTTGTTTGTATTGATTTTGAAATGCCAAAATTAAAAGAAGATATATTTAACCAATATATGTATCAACGAGAACTTTCCATCATCAAAGAGTTTAAAGAGTTTGCTTCAAAAAAGAGTTAATTTTTATCCAAATACTCAAAATAGAGTGAAGCAAAAGTGAAATTCTTTAGTTCATTGTAATTGTTGTTGATTTCTTCTTCAATTTTAAGACACATCTCTTTGTTTTTTTTGCTTGGATTAAGTGTATAAAGTTGCATACACATATACGAAGCATCGGCTAAATAACTGTTTTCATGTTGTATTTCATTGATTTGTTCTAACTCGTTGATTAATCTGTTTGAAAAATAAGAACTCACAATAGTCAGAAATATAAACGATACAACAATGGAATAAAAGGTTCGTTTTAAAAATGTTTTCATAGTAAATTTATCATAGCGGTTAATTTAAGTGTAAAGTCAATTCGACTTGACACTTAAATTGTAATCTCTTTAATATCGGCAATATTTCTAAACGCCTGATAAACCAAACCAATGAGGTTTTTTCGATTGGTTTTAATGTTGACATTCTCATGATTAACAAAAACTTCTTCAAAGAATGTATCCAAATGAGGTTTGAGTGCAAATAAGGCTTCCAACTCTTCATCAAACGTAACATACGTTGTATTAACAACTTCAGAATATTTGCCGTAAAGATCTTCTTCGGCTTTTTCTTCAAATAAATCAACGTTAATATCCAATTTGGTATCGATATTAATGTCTTTAATAATATTCGCCACGCGTTTAAACGTCGCGCTGTACTCTTTAAAATCACTGCTTAAGACAATCGGATTTAAAGCACACAGTTTTTGACTGATTTTATAGACATTGGTTTCACCACTGCTTAATACAGCTTTAAGTACAGAAGGGTTAACTTCAAAAATTTTATAGAGTCGTTCATTGAAAAATTCAATTAACTGTTTTTGGTCCAAGTTTGGATAATTAACACTCAATTCAGAAACGATGGCAGTAAAATCCAATGGCAAGGCATGTTCTATGGCAATTTTAACCATTCCAGCGGCAGCTCGTCTGAGACCATAAGGGTCTTTAGAACCCGTTGGAATTTTTCCTACACTAAACAATCCCATGAGTGTATCAATTTTATGGCTTAATGCAACAATAGAAGAAAAAGTATTCGATGGAAGTTCTGAGTCTTCTCCATCGGGTAAATACTGCTCTTTGAGTGCGGTGTATACAAGTGCGTTTTCATTGGCTGCTTTGGCATAGTAATATCCCATAAGTCCTTGAAGTTCTGTAAATTCATAGACCATTTCGCTGGATAAATCGGCTTTAGAAAGCATTACCGCTTTGTGTAAAAGTTCAGTTTCTTTAAGTGCATACTCTTTGGCTAGGTAGGAAGCAATACGAGCTTCTCGTTCACATTTGTCGTACACACTTCCTAAACCATCCACAAAAATAAGGTTTTTTAAGTTTTCATTGCTTAAACCATTTTTTAGGTCATTTTTATAAAAGAACATGGCATCGGATAATCGTGGTCGCAGTACTTTCTCATTACCTGCAATAATGTATGAAAAATCCTCTGTTTTGGCATTGGAAACCACAATAAAATGGTTGGTGAGTTGACCCTCTTTGTAGACGGCAAAATAACGTTGATGCTCTTTCATCGACGTTACAATAACCTCTTCAGGCAGTGTTAAAAACTCTAAATCAAATTTTCCTAAAAGTGCTGTTGGGTATTCTGTAATGGCAACAACTTCATTGAGTAAATCTTCATCGATTTCAATTTTAACGCAATTTTGTTTTTCAATAATTGCCATTTGTTCTAAAATGATTTTTTTACGCTCTTGTGGGTATAAAATAACTCCGTGTTTGTCTAATTTACAAAAATAATCTCCTGCAAAATCAAAAGAAAACGGCGTATATGAAACCATTCGGTGTCCAAAAGCAAGTTTATTGGAAGTAATACCAAAAAGCTCTGCCTTGACCACTTCTTCTCCTAACATCACGCACAATGTTCGTATGGGTCGAATAAAACTGTCCGTTCGGCTTCCCCAACGCATAGATTTACCAAAATTTAAAGAGGCGACAAACTCATTAATCATGTCGTTTAAAAGGTTTTTAGATTCAACGCCTTGTACTTCTTCTTTAAAATACAAAACTTCGCCTTTGGGTGTTTGGATACTGGAAAGTTTATCCACACTGACCCCACATTTTTTAGCAAAACCCTCTGCTGCACCTGTGGGTTTTCCCTCTTTATAGGCAAGAGAAATTGGCGCACCAAATTGTTCAATGGTGGCATTTTCTTGTTTAAGTGCAAATTCTCGATGCCACAACACCAATCGTCTTGGGGTATAAAAAAAATCAAAATCACTTATTAATTTATATTTTTCTAAAATATCAATCCACTTCTTTTCAATATTTTCTAACTCTTTTAAAAAGGGAATTGCTGGCAGTTCTTCGACACCAATTTCAATAAGTAGTGGTTTTGTCATTTTTATTTTCCTTATTTTTTTGTTTTTGGATTTCATCTAACTTATCTTTATGTTTTTGTATTTGTTGTTTGTTGAAGCCAATAATAAATGAGGCGACAAAAAAGACAAACACAATTATTACAATAACATCTAAAATTTCTTTCATTTTTTTCCAATAAGTTTTTTAATTAAAGGCGGATATTCTAGCGAAGAGTGCCTTATTTTATGCTAATACATTGTCATAAATTACGCCATCAATTTCATCTTTCGCAATGGCTTCTAAATCGTCATTGGAGTGAATAATAACCAGTACTTTGGAATCAAAAAGATAGTTTTGGGCAACCGTTTGCATGGCTTTTGCCAAATTGTTTTGGCAAATAATGTATTTTGCACGCAACGCATTGCAATAAAGCCCTTCTTTAATGCTTTGAACAATGACAGCAAAACTGATGTTATTTTCAAAACAGTATGACATTAGGCTCTCATCGTAGGTAAAAATAATAGTTGAGTTGGGTTTGGTATGAGTAATGTCCCCAAT
>Ga0265294_10003983_pt1 | contig 18602 bp, 16 predicted proteins | sample MunlanPumphouse3_FD_192504 | JGI IMG/M metagenome (GOLD analysis project Ga0265294, IMG submission 192504) | Groundwater microbial communities from a municipal landfill in Southern Ontario, Canada - Pumphouse #3 | ecosystem: Environmental > Aquatic > Deep subsurface > Groundwater | place...
TCGGCACGTTTTTTTTTCACGGATGGGAACGACACTGATTACCTGTTTTGCCGGCCATGATCCAAATCTTGAATCCATTCGTTCTGAACTCTTGGTAACCGATGCATGGAGCGAAGCAAATTTCAGTAATCTTTCGGCCCGAATGAAGTCCTATCCCTACGATATCGATGCATGTACCTTGGATTTTGAGTATCTTCGTACATTCCTTCTCTCCCATGAGGATTTCCTCATGAGGTTGCTGGAAAACCCGGTGATGCTGGAACATGAGGCGTTCACCGAACTTTTGCGGGCCACTTTCCATCTCACCGAAGAATTGAGTCGCCGTCCTGCTATTGCTGAGTGCCCGCTCTCTGATATACACCATCTTGGGGGTGACGTCAGGCGTGTCTATGGACTTCTCACGTATGAGTGGATTTCATACATGCATTATCTAAAGAGAAATTATCCGTATCTCTTCTCACTCGCCCTGCGCACGAATCCCTTTGACCCCGAATCATCCGTGCTGGTCACCTGAATCATCTTCCGATTTTTTTCGGGTTGGTTCTTTCTTTGGATGAACCCGGGGATTTATCGGTATATCCTGAGAATAGCTGAAAAATTTCTATATTTGGTTAAATTGTTGCAAAACTTGCAATTTTTCCAGAAATTACGAATGTATGGGATTTATTCAACCCAAAGGGATAACATATCCCTAAGAGAAACAACCATCAACCTGCTGTTTGTCTGCCTGCATCCTGGTATTTCCCGATTCACCGGATGCATACAGGATGGCACGTGATAGTCAGAGGAAATTCATGCCGTTTACCCGAGTACAGCTACCTGAGGACTCTCGTGTCTGGGATATACTCATCATCACCAGTTCGCTGGTGGTTGGGCTTGTCGTCACCGTTGCACTCTACAATGGCTACGAATCAGTATTCCCCCACCTCATTGATATTCCTATTATCATTTACGCCTACCGTCATCCCCGTCATGGAATCCTGTTTGCAGCGATTGCCTCCGCCCTATACCTTTCCGTCTATGTGTTACTCAGCCCCCCAGGCATCACCGGTCTTTTCGAGGCGTTTGGGCGTGTGATGTTATTCCTTGTTATTGGGGGCGGTGTCTCTCACCTTACCCTCCGTCTCAGAAAGAGCGAGAATACCTATCGTACCCTCTTTGACAACCTTTCCAGTGCTGCATACACGTTAAAAATCAATACCGATGGCACTCCCGGGCGGTTTATGGATGTCAACGACATGATGTGTAAAGCGCTTGGGTATACGCGGGATGAATTACTCTCCATGGGGCCCCTTGACATCGTGCCTGATGCGTACGCACAGGAACTGATTAAATGGGCGAAAGGGCAGAATTTAGATACATATGGTGAATTTGAATCATTCCACCGTGCTAAAGATGGGGTTGAGACTCCTGTTGAGGTCAGGCTTCATCTCTTTGAGATTGAGGACATACCGATAATTCTTGCGACCGCAACTGACATAACCGAACGGCATCATCGGGACAGAATTCTCAAGGCCCAGCGTGATGTGGCAGTCTCTCTTAACCATGCCAGAAACAGTGAGGAGGCAGTCCGTCTGGTCATCACATTTGCCATTCAGAACAGCGGTCTTGATGCGGGAGCATTTTACTCTGCTGAAGAGGACAGTTCCTCATTCCCTCTTTTTTATAGTATCGGTTACTCTGAAAGATTCACCCGGATAAATAAGATAATTCGGGCCAACCCGGGTAGTTTCACTGCAAACCACGGAAAAAAACCAATATATGGTGCTGTGGATGATCTTGTCCGTGCCGGAATATTAAGCGGTTCCGGTCAACGTCAGAAGATGGTCATTGTTCTGCCGGTTTTGGGCAGCAATGGATTACTTGGTCTTTTCCTGCTCTCATCCTATGGCACATCCAAACTCTCGGATGCTGATCGCCGTCTTATTGAAGCGCTGGTTGCGCAGGCAGGTGCTGCCATTGATCGGCTGAATGCGGTTCATGCCCTGCGGCAAAACAAGCAGGACCTTCGTTCCCTTGTGGACTCTCTTGATGCGTACCAGGCTCTCATCGGCTCTGATGGAATGATTATCACGGCAAACCGTTCGTTTGCAACCGCATCAGGGGTAAGAGCTGATGCACTTTCCGGAACATCCGTATTTAACGCCACTGGCAGGTCAGATGAATTCCCGATGCTTCTACGGGATAAATTTGCTACGGTGCTGAATGAAAAACTGCCTGTTCGTTTTCAGGATACGGGAGAGGGCCGGGTCTATGACACCATCCTGTATCCTGTTCGGGACAGCGATGGCAATGTCCGGGCGGTTGGCATGTTATCGACTGATATATCAGCCCTCAAAAAGACTGAAAAAACCCTTTTTGCGGTAGAACAGAGATACCGTCTGGTGATAGAGGCCCTAAACCTTGGTGTGTTTGACATCCGTCTTCCTGAGATGAATACTATCGTTTCACCGGAATGGTATACGATGCTGGGGTATGGTGGTGAGACACCCGGTGATGCTTTTGTCTTCTGGGAGGAGCACCTCCATCCTGATGAGAAAGAGAATGTGCTCAAGATCATGAATGAGGCTCTGGGAAAAGGGGAGGAGTATTTCAGTGAGTACCGGATGCGGGCAGCAGATGGGACCTGGCGGTGGATCAAAACCCACGGAAGGGTGATAAGCTGGCTACAGGATGGCAGCGCCGAAAGGCTGATTGGAACCCATTCTGATATCACCCGTAGAAAAAATGCTGAAATTGCGTTTCTGAGGACAAACCGGCTCCTCCGGGATGCCCAGAGAATCGCCCGCCTTGGATACTATGAATATGATGTAGAGACTGGTCTCATCCTTCCGGATGCGGGCATGTATGAGATACTCAATATTTCAGGTGAAGAATCGGTTTGTACATTTCATGATTTCTGTGAGTTTATCCATCCGGATGACCGCGAACAGGTAAAAGCTGAAATTAAATCCGCTGCACGGGATAATCGTTCATACAATCATATATTCCGGATTATTGCACGTGGTGGGCCTGAACTGTGGGTAAGGACATGGATTGAACCTGGTATTGACGAAGAGGGAGAGGTATCGCCGGTATTTGGTGCGATGCAGGACATTACTGATGTAAGGAAGGCCGAAGAGGAACTTCTCCGTACACAGATTGCGGTAGAGACATCCCGTGATAATGTGCTCTACATCGCCCCGAATGGAAAAATTCTGTACGGCAATCAGCAGGCAGTGAATGCCTATGGAAAAGATGGATCACTTGCGGGGTTTTCAATTGGGGATATTGACCCGACATATACCCCGGAGAAATGGAAGGGTCACTGGAATGCACTCAAAAAGCAGAAAATCCGTCTCAGTGAATCCCTTAACCGGAATAGCGATGGTTTTTTCTTCCCGGTTGAAGTCTCAGAAAATTATGTGAAGGTTGGGTCTCAGGCGTTTTGCTGTGCCTACGTCCGTGATATCACTGACCGTCGGGCCGTAGAAAATGCCCTCCGTGAAAGTGAACAGCGGTTCTCTCTTGCGGTTGTGGGGGCGGACCTGGGTATCTGGGAGTGGGATATGACGTCAGATAATCTGGTCTTTGATGCACGGTTTGCAGAGATCCTTGGGGCTGCACCGAGTGAGATAGAAGCAAGTACGTTCAGTGATCTGATGGCCCTGATCCATCCGCATGAACGTCCGCTGTTTGGAAAGATATTAGAGGATTATTTCGCTAAAAGAGGAGCTCCCTTCCTTTCTGAGTTTAGAATTCGCCATCGGGATGGTACCTGGAGATGGGTGAGAGGACGAGGTGTCATTGTATCGCCGGATACTTCAGGTAGTGGGCGCCAGATGGTTGGCACTATTATGGATATAACCAAACCGCGTGAGGCAATGGAAGCATTGAAGGAGCGGGAAGAACAGTTGCGGGGAACTCAGGACATCGCCCGTGTGGGTGGGTGGACCTATGATATTCCCGAAAAACGGCTTACCTTTGACCGGGATATCCTGCAAACGATTGGGTTTGGGGGCACGCCTGCACCGGAAACGCTGACGGCATTTTTGCGTTCATTTGTAGACCCAGAAGACATCGCAGACGTCAAAGAGGCGTATTCACGTCACCTGAAAGATTATACGCCGTTTGATAGTATATTCCGTGTCCAGCTTCCTGATGGGAGAATTCGCTACCTCCACGGTCGATGTCAGACGGCATATGATAGTCAGGGTGCGCCGCAGAAGAGTGTGGGTATTGTTCAGGATGTCACCGAGATAAAGGAGGCTGAAAACGAACTTATCGAGCGTCAATGGAAAGTGAATGAGGCACAGCGTATTACTCATATCCGGTACTGGGAGTGCGAAGGCTCATGCATGGCACTCTCACTGACGGATACGTGTGAAGCCTTCAGTCAGCTTTCCTTCCTCGAACGCCCCGGCCTCCGGATACATCCAGACGACAGTGAGTGGCTGGCTGCACATTTCTGTATATCTGTTAGAGATCATAGTGAATTTTCAGAAGAATTCCGTGCTGTTCTGGAAGACAGCGGGGATATTTTATATCTTTTCTGTCGGGGAAGCCATTACTACCGCGACAATGGCACCTATCTCCGTTCCCTGGGGACCATCATCGATGTCACCGAGCGTGTTCTGACCCTGAATGCCCTGCAGGAGAGTGAAAAAAAGTTCCGGCTGGTGGCAGAGAACCCCAGTCTCGGTACCTACATCATTCAGAACGGGATGTTTGTCTATGTCAATGAGACCTGTGCCCGGTTCTTTGGCTATTCAACTGACTCGATGATAGGATTAAATGCAGCGTTACTCATTGCACCCGGGATGCGTAGTGAGATGCTTGATCTTTTCAGTGAGTGCATAGCAGGAAAACGCGATGATATCCATCTGGAGGTGCAGGGGATAACCCGCAACGGGATAACATTCCCGGTTGAAATATTTGGTTCATCGGGTGAGTACGGCGGTTCTCCAGCGATCATCGGAACTATCATCGATATCACTGAACGCAGGAAATACGAGGAGATGCTCACTATCACCCGACTGACCGTGGATCAGGCAACGATTGGGATTGTGTGGGTCAATCGTAGCGGCAAAATTATTTATACCAATGAAAAAGCAGCGGATATGGTGCAGATTCCTCATGCATCCCTTCTCGGGATGAATATTGGGGAGATATATCAGTATCCGGAACACCTGCAATGGGAGAATTTCTGGGACGGTGTGGTTGCCGGGGAGATTCAACAGTTTGAAGCGAATTATGTCCTAAGAGACGGCACCTTTTTACCGGCTGATGTGATGGTTGATTATGTGCATCTTGGTGACATGGAGTTTGCCTGTTTCTTTGCGAATGACATCTCCCAGCGCAGGGAGGCAGAGAATGCCCTCAAAGAGTCGCTTGTTGAGAAGACGACGCTCCTGCAGGAGGTCCATCACCGGGTTAAGAACAATCTTGCCCTCATCTCATCGATGATCCAGATGCAGATGCGCACTCTGGATGATGAACAGGCGAGAGCATCACTCACCGGGACGGCAAACCGTATCATCTCGATGGCAATGGTTCACGAGAGTATCTACCGCTCACGAAATATCACTACGATTGATGCCCATGAGCATTTAACGGCGCTCGTAAACGAGATCATTCCCAACTTCTCACTTGGGAAGATTATCGAGTATGATGTGGATGCCCATGGCTGTACCCTTGATCTAAACTCCGGCATTCTTTATTCACTCATTGTCACCGAACTCATTACCAATTCCATTAAATATGCATTTGAAGGGCGTGATTCAGGAAAAATCTCGGTTACGATGACGTGCAACAACACAGAGAAGGTGCTCCTTGTCATCGATGACGGAGTGGGGATAGCAGAGGACGTCGATCCCTTCTGTCATCCTTCTCTGGGGATGAATATCGTTCAGAGCGTGGTCACCGATCAACTGGGTGGCACCATTGAACTTGTTCGTGGCAATGGGACTACGTGGATTCTGAGATTCCCGGTATCAAAAGCATAATTTTGGTGGTTCTGAGGCTTTTGGCTGAATAATCCCTAATTTTCCCAAAGAAAATCTGGTCATCTCAGTCAGGTATATCTTCCGCACATTTTTTACGTTTCCCGCTGTAAATACTCAGATGGAGTTATTCTATGGTACAACTGACTGATGATCTGATTGAAGCCTTCAATGCAATACGCGTCATTCCCTTTGCAACCGCGGGCATTGATGGCGCCCCCAATGTAGCTCCCATGGCGGGAAAGGAACTTGTTAACCGGGATACGATTCTTGTGATGGACAACTTCATGCAGAAGACGGTCGCAAACATCCGGGAAAATCCACGGGCTGCGATTTATCTCTGGGGCGAGGGGGTGAAGGGCTGTTTCCAGATTCACGGCGATGTGACGTATGTTACTGAGGGTGAGCAGTTTGAGGCGTTCCGTCAAAAGACGCTTGCCCGGATGCCGAAGGCACCTGCTAAAGGGATGCTTGTCATTAAAATTACCGACGTTTATACCTGCTCTGCAGGGCCCGGCGCCGGCGATAAGATCCTCTGAACCATGCGTTTGCATGGTTAAATCTTTTTTTTAACGTAGCAGACTGCAATCTTGCATTGTTCGTTTGCCCGTTTGTGTTCATTCGCCTGAGGCGACTATCCGCTACAGAGATCAACCATCATCATTTTTTCATCTGGATGCTCAATTTGGCACACTAAGAATCCCTTTACTCCTTCTTACTGCCAAAGTCAGGGGATTGAAATAAACACCACCATTTATTAATTCTTGCAAATAGTGTTCCGGTTCCAATCCCATTCTGGCATCCGAAAAAAATAAAAAATTTTATTTAGGCCTCTTTAAACGTAATATCTGGTCTTTTGAATAATTTTGCTAACAGTGCATGGATAATGGCAATGGGGAGAAAAATTATGGTGCCTATCATCATGCCGATTTCACATAGAGCACACCACTTCGTGTATCGGGTTTGCCTCTAAACCTATTCAAAAAAGAACTCCATGGAATAGTAGTCGCGTTTCCAAGCATCATAATTCGTATCGATGCGAGAATGCCTTTTGCTTCTGGAAGCCCATACATTTCGATAATCCGTTTCCAGGTCTTTTCAGACGGATTCCCTCTGGAATCGGCGTAATGCTGGCCAAATAGGACTGCAAACGTTTCTTTTTCAGGAATATCATCGCTTACTCTGGCCAGCATATTTTGGATTTCTTCATTGGTCATGCCTGCTTCAAGAACCATCTTTGTATGGGCATAGGAACATACGGCACATCCGTTTACCTCGGTTACCGCAAGCATGATACGCTCAATAAACTGCTTACTCAAAAGCTCATTTTTCTTACTATAAAGAAGATCAGAGGCGGAAAAAAATGCAAGATACATTATCCTCTAAAATTTAGTTAAAGAATATAGTTTTTTACCAAAATTATCTGCCATATCTTTGCACTCCTACCAGTATGTATGAGTAATTGTTTTTGACTTATATCATATGTCAGATTAAAACACCTGTATCCATACCGGAACGGTATTTGTTCGCACAAATGGGTATTTTTTAACCAATCTGAGTTTGCCTGGTTATAATGCATGGAAATAGAGTTGATTATTTTATCTGGGAGTAGTGTCCTCCTTGGATTCTTCTCTCTCGTGCACGATTCTTTTGATTAAACAGGAGGTGACTGCATGCATACACTCCCTGAGGAGGGGCGTCCGACTATTTAAATAACCGTGATTCAGAGATTAGATTCATTATAATCCATGCTACCGCTCTTAAAACCGTCTAAATCGAGTGCCACATGTCGGAATCCCAGAGTATGGAATGCCCTGCTGATGGCATCCCGAAGTACAAAAATACGTTCTGCGGATTCGGGGTCGATTTCGATGCGTGCTACATCCCCATGGACTCTGACCCGCACCTGTTTTGCGCCGGCAACATATAGTGCCTCTTCTGCCCGTGCAATGCGGGCGAGAAGCTCTGGTTCAAGGCAATCACCATAGGGAATTCGTGTGGCAAGGCAGGATGCGGATGGCTTTGCATATTCGGGGATGCCATGCATCTTTGCGATGGCCCGGATGTCATCTTTGGTGATACCTGCCTCAACAAAAGGATGGGTAATGCCTGCCGCAAGGCCCGTCTGGTAGCCGGGGCGGTATCCGGTGAGATCATCGGCATTCGTCCCGTCTGCGATGGATACAAATCCCTGTTCATCTGCTACCTTGCGGAGAATCCAGGCACTCTCCTTTTTGCAGATGGTACAGCGGTTCTTCGGGTTCATCCTGAATTCGGGATCGATAAGGATATCAGATTTTTTGACAACGAGTTGGAGTTCTTCCCGTGCGGCGATGTCACGGGCAGCTTTTTCCTCACGTAAGGGGAGAAGGGGGCTTGTTATCAGGCAGCAGGCGGTATTCTTGCCCAGAACCTCACGTGCGACAATTGCGAGGACTATGCTGTCGATACCGCCTGAATATGATACCAGCAGTGATTTTTTGTCTCTGATTGCCGCCCGCAGGCGTGTGTAACGTTCCTGTCTTCGTTCTGTCATAACCTCGCTACCTCCGGTCCGGATGATATGATAGCTTTTGGTTCGGCTTTGGTAAAATTTGTTGCTGTACGGGGAATAATGATACCCCTGCATCTTATCAGATGCCTGTATCAACCGTTTGCGAAAAAATCACCCTGATTGTATTCCATGCAGGCAGCCCATCATAGTATTCTCCGGTAAGTTGTACCTCAACACAGTTGGAGAGTGCTGGTGTTTGACCCATCTACACAGGGGAAGATGAGACGTTTGGTACCTTATTCTGCTCCTTCTGGTTCACTCCATCAACAGCCACGGAAAATGACGGGTTTATCCGTCATTTCATGCATTACTGCTGAAGAAGGAGAGAGATCTCCTTTACATCTGCTACACGGCCCGAGACTTTTAATTCACCGTTTATGATGAGTGCCGGTGTGAGCATCACCCCGCGGTCCATAATTGCATTGATGTCTTCAACCTTGATGATCTCTGCTCTGTTCCGGTCTCTTTCACGGCTGTTTCAACATTTTTTAGAAGGCGTTTGCATTTCATGCATCCGGTTCCTAACACTTCAATTGTTTTCATAATTTCATCATTTTTTTACTATGCTGCAAATATTGCATCTGCATAGGTTTCTCCGGCAGGTGTCTGCCGTATTCGCTTCATAACGCTTGTTACACAGTAGGGTATGTTCCGGTTCATCAACCCATTCTCCCGTTCACCCAAAGAATGTCCCATAGATAAGTCCCGCTATCGTTGAAAACAGAATCACCAATGCTACGTAGGTGGCTGTTTTCTTTGCACCCATGATTCGGGTGAGAACAAGAATAGAGGGCAGGCTGATCGTTGGTCCTGAGAGCAGAAGGGCAAGTGCCGGGCCGCCTGCCATCAACCCCTGCGTATAGCCGAATGTCCCGCCAATGATGGGCACTTCAAGCAGAGTCGGCATGTAAAGAATAGCCCCGACAACTGCCCCTAAAAATACCGAACCAACAGAGTTTGTTCCAAAGAATGGCTGGAAGGTTTCAGGCGGGAGGAAGAATGCAATAACCCCGACAATGAACGTACCGCCAACGAGGATGGGGAAGATCTTCTTGACCAAATCCCATATTTCATATCCCCATTCGGTCACTTCGTCGCGTTCAAAGAAGTATATCAAAAGAACCGCAATCCCGAGCGTTAACAGGTATATCACTGCAAGACGCAGCACCATATCGAGTGATGAGGCACCGATGATCAAAACAAGGATGAGCATCACAAAGAATGCGGGGTTTACCCAGCGTGGACGCTCCTCTCTCACCCCCGCTGGTGTGACTGACATCGTTGCGGCGGCACTTCGTGCTTCTGTATCGTATTCTTTGAAGATTGTTGCCATAATAAGGCCGATTACGATTGCCATCAGAACCGCAAACACTGCCCGTGCAATCCCGATATCTGCTCCCAGCACGGTTGCGGTGTAGATGATGGCAAGAATGTTGATTGCGGGGCCGGCAAAAAGAAAGGTAATAGCCGGCCCGATACCACTGCCTTTCTTCATAATCCCTGCAAACATCGGGAGAATGGTGCACGAACAGACGGCAAGCACAATGCCTGACACCGATGCGATACCATATGATACTGATTTCCTTGCATCGGGACTGAAATACTTCAGTATGGCATCTTTTTTGATAAATGCAGCAATCGCCCCTGCAATAAAGAATGCCGGAACAAGGCAGGTCAGCGTATGGGCGGCGAGATACTCGATAACAGCGTTTAGCCCGGAGATGAGTGATCCAGTGATGTAATCTGCCATGGTCAGGCCCCTAATTGTTCAAATTATGTTGAACTAAACTGGACGATGAACATATATAAAAGTAATTCAAGATTTCTTGAACAATACGTGGTAGGTGGATCTGATGAACTATCGTCCCAGACACCTGCTACCGACCCTGATACGGTGAGAATACAATGAAACCACCATACTGTAGTGAAATTCCTGCCGAAGCACTGGAAACAATTGCCGGACAGGGAGGTCTCGATGGTATTGTCTCAGCCCTTCCGGACGATGTGATCATTGCACGGGTACGGGCCTTTCACCGTGCCTGCGCAGATGTGTACCGCGTCAAAATTATAGAGATGCTTCGTGTTCAGCCCCTCTGTGTCTGCATCATTCGGGAAGCGCTCGGAATAAGCAAATCAAAACTCTCCTACCACCTCAGGATTCTCCTAGAAACGGGGATGATCACAGGTACCGCAAAAGGAACGTGGATTGTTTATGAACTGACTGAATACGGGATGTTTTGCTCTTCTGTGAATGCGAAAATCGGCCTCTACCCGGTGGGTCAGGGTAATGATGAATGAAAGGGAGTATCTCACTGTTCTGATAACCTGTTCTGGTTTGTCAAATGCCGGAAAATGCACCACACAAGCGGCACTGATGCTGCGTCAGCGAAATCCTGATCTGGATGATTATCATATTGTTGCATCCGGAACCGAGTCGATGACTGTTCTGGAAGGGATTGAAAGAGAGTCTCTGAAGGTATTTGTCATTGACGGGTGTGAGGATTTCTGTGGGAGAAAAAAGGCAGAGAGGTGCGGTTTTATCCCTGATTTTCATGTGGTGGCAACTGCATGCGGGGTGATAAAATTCGGTATGGATAAACCGATATTTCGTGATATTGAAGCAGTCTGTCGTGCAACTGAAAAAGAAATGCGCCGGTAACCCGCAAACCCGTGTGATGTCTGAACCTATTTTTTTAATCAGGAACAGGGCCGCACTATTTTGTTATCTCATCTGTATGGGAAGATGTGTGCTGAAAAAGGCAGATGCATTGTTTCCTTGTGCAAATAGATGAATATGAATCTGTTGGGGTGAGAGGAGCACACGCCCCTCCTCTTTCACCCCTATTCGGCCCCTTTTCCGGGTCGCATCCTGAGCCATTTAGGAAACTGAAGCCCGGTCTCGATAGCAATGCTCCGGAATAATGTCATGAAAATGATAGAAACGATGGACCATTCTGTGGAATATTGGGGGGCAATACCAAGCAGGAGTACGTAAAGAATTGCGCCAACGAGCACCGGGGTGACAAAGAGCTCTTCTGATGCAATTACCATTGGCGGCGTACCGGTGAGGAGGTCCCGGATAATTCCGCCGGTGCATGCGGTGATAAATCCCATGATCACTGCTACTTCCCCGGAATGGCCAAGTGCCAGTGTCTTGTCAATGGCCGCAACAGAGAAGATGGCGACACCGATTGCGTCTGCATACAGGAGTGTCTTTCCCATTCTTTCCCGAAAGATGGATGAAAAGAGGAATGCCACAATGCAGGCAAGAATTGCAATCCAGACGACCATGAAATCTTCGACCCAGAACACCGGGATGTTGAGCGTGATGTCACGCAATGTCCCTCCGCCAATGGCGGTCACTACGCCAAGGACAAAGACGGTAAGGATGTTTGAATCCTGCCGGGCACCTGCCAGCACCCCGGATATGGCAAAGGCAGCGACGCCCACAATGACAATAAATATGGGGATATCAGTCATTCCAGATACGTAATGGGGCCTAAGAGATATTAAGACGTTTGTGGAGAGCATCAGCCGTCTGGTTATGTCTGAACTTTCCCTCATCTGGATAGGGTATTGTGGAAGAGGGGCGGGACGAAATCCACTTTTCGGACAAACGGGTGTCCGGATGGAAAGCCCGCTATCAGTTACAAAAAAGGAGGATTGGGATTTCTGAGGTCACTTTTAGATCAGTTGTGGATTGCGTAAACGATGTTTACGGTTGCGGTCACATCAAGGGTACCCGCCTCGATGGGTGTTGGTGCGTAGGACTTAACTGCCCCTCCCCCGACGTATGCGTTCGAATCTGCATAGGCCATCGGGGTTGAACTGCCGTATGTCGTGACGTCCTGCACGCCGGTGATGGTCACGCCAAGGGCACCTGCGAGGGTATCAGCATCGCCGCGGGCCTGTGCAACCGCTGCAACCAGTGCCTTTGCACGCAGAGACTGTGCCTTTTCATCACTGATGGTAAACCGGACAGAGTTCACGTTGTTTGCGCCGCTCATCACCGCGGTATCGATGATCTCACCGGCACGACTGACATCGTTATACGTGACCGTTACGGTATTTGAGACTACATAAACCTCTTTTTTGCCGCGGAAAGGGCTGTCATCACCCGGTGTTTGAGAGTACATGTAGTAACCGGATGTCTGAATTTTTTCTGATTCAATACCGAGTTTTTTCAGGTCACTGATGACCTTAGCAGTCTTTTGTGCATTTTCCTGCTGGGCGGTGACCGGGTTTGTGTGGGTCGTCTGGACACCAACAGAGATGATCACTTCATCCGGGGTGGTAGTAACCGATCCGGTGCCGGATACGGTAATCGAGGGAATATCTTTAACTTCTGCAGCGGCTCCGGGGATTACCAGGCAGCACACCATAAGCAGACAGAGGGTGAACCATTTCATGTTCGTTGTCATATGCACTAATGAACGTGGTTTAAATATAATACTGTCTTTGACTTCGAACTTGTTTGAACATATCTCTGACTGAAATATGTTCTGCCCGGAGGGGGCGATTATCTCGTGTGGTACACTTTCTGTCTCTTGTGATAGTGATTGGAACCTCATTTGTATGCCATAATGTCCTGATGGATAGATTTCGTGTTCATTAAAGGCTTAATTGGTTGCGATGGCCCGACATCATATTTTGTGTATCATCTACAGCATCGGCGGTTATCCGCCGGGTTCGTCACGCCGGTTGCGTTATCGGTTGGATGGAGTGAAAGGTGATGAATCCCTATTTCGGTAGAGTCCCTTGATACTTGGACACTGAATACCTGAATTAGCGTTATGTTTATTAAGTCAACCTGCTAATGTTGACGCATGTCATTTACCCTGTCAGACCGTCAGTTTCAATTCTGGCAACTGCGCCGTGATGGTCTCGCAAATATTAAAATTGCAGAAGAGTTCAAAATTTCCCGACAGGCTGTTTCAAAGGCACTTCTCACGATGGACGAAAAGGTTGAGAATACCCTCTTAATGATGGCCCATGCAAACCAGATTGAGGTGGAACGGTATAATGGGGAAAAAGGTGTCCTCTTTGGACGGTCTGTGCCGTTCAATGCAGAGACCATCGTATTCGTATCGGCAAAGCACGGCGTGCAGGTCTGGTACGAGCACGAAGGTGACTGCGGTTCATGCACCCGCTACCGGGAGTGTATTGAACTGCTCTGGGATTTTGCGGATGAACTGCATCTTTCCCTCACAAAGACCGATGACCCGACACGGCTTGCCGATGAGTTGTTTGCGAAGCTCAGGGGGATGGTCTGATGATATCTTGTGAAGATACGCTACACGATGAATGCATGGGATGGTGTCCGTGCGAGCAGCAGATGGCCGGGAAGATGGCGAAAAGGCCCATCACCGGAATGGATGATGCTGCTGGTAAACGAAACCCTGTGTTTCTCGCTGACTTCAGCTGGTGGAACTGCTACCACAACCAACTTCTTGTAATTGCACTCCTCGCTTCGGTTGTTTCAATGGCCCTCCTTTCTCTCGTGGGAGGTCCTCTGGCTTTTGTCTGGGTCAGCATTGCTATAGGAGTGGCTATTGCAATGATCGCCTTCGCCGCACATTTTTCAACGTGGTATGCAGATATTGCCGCGGGAAAATGGCGACGAGAGGCGGTGTCCAAGATAAAGCGTCTCTTCAGGTGTTTGTCAGGACCGGTTTTCACCTTGATTGCCATCATCTATCTGGGATGGTTAATCCATCTGGGAGTTTTTGACATCATGGGAGGGCCGTTTGCGATCATTGGAGGAATCTTCTTTGCCGGTGCTCTTATCAACTGGTTTGCGTACGCGATGACGGTTCGCTGGGAAAGGCAGCACCGGTTAGTTTTGATAAAAAAGTGGGGATCATGGGATGCGGTGAATCCGGCAATGACCGATGATATTTGAGCAGGACAGAGAAGATGGGGGATGTATGACAAAATTTACTGTCGTTGTTCCCTGCTCCATGTTTCAAAATCTTCTTTTTTATTCCCTTTATCGAGGACGTTAAATGACATATAAGGGTATCAGAAGTTTTTCGAAGTTTCTCTTTTCACCCGGCACCGTATGAAAAAAATTGGTCTTTACTAACGCCATAATATGAATCGTCTGTCTCATCAATGTATTTCAGAGAGTAATAAAAGATCAAAAGTGGGTGACGTTGAGATAAATAGACAATTTATAACTGAATGCTCTGAGAAATAATTGGCAATTTTAAAGTAATGGTACGGAGCATGATCACTATGGATATCACTTTTCTTCAGGACCCCCAGTTTTTTGCTCTGGTGATCATCCCCATTCTGATCTTCTGTGCCCGAGTCGTTGATGTCACCTTTGGGACACTCCGCATCATATTCATCTCGCGGGGAATGAAATTTTTTGCGCCGGTCGTTGGCTTCTTTGAGATACTCATCTGGCTGGTTGCCATTGGGCAGATATTTCAGAATGTCGGGAGTATCGTCAATATGCTCGCATATGCTGGCGGGTTTGCAGTCGGCAACTATGTTGGTATCATCGTTGAGGAGCGGATGGCGATGGGGTTCAACCTTGTTCGAATCATCACCCAGCATGATGCAGGGGAACTGATCTCTGCATTCAACGAAAAAGGATTCGGGGTGACGGTGGTGGATGGGGACGGTAAACGCGGGGCGGTGAAACTGATATTTTTGGTTGTGAAACGAAAAGACGTCGAAACTGCTCTCGAAATGGTCCAGCGCTTCAACCCGAATGCATTCTACACCATTGCAGATGTCCGCTCTGCGAAAGGAGGGGTCATGCCTGATTCCTCCCTGAAACCGTGGCAACAGCGGTTTGGACGGCAAAAAGGGAAGTGATAAGGATGGGGTTCAGTCCTCATCTGTTTTCTGACTTGCCAACAAACAAATGTTCTGGTATGATTGATTTAAAAGAGTGATGAATATTAGTATCGCCCATTCTAGTGATTCTCGCGAAAAAATATGAAAATACGATGCCGGATTGTCCGGCATCGCAATCACATCTCTTTCACTCACCATCGGCGGCAGATGAGGACAACACCTGCTGCCCCGCCAATGACGGTGACAAATCCCATTGGACTCTTCTGTGGAGGAGTGGCGCTTTCTGTCGGTGTAGTTTTCTCTTCTTCAGGGACAGCCGTCACCTCTGGTTCTGTCGTCACAGTGATTTCGATATCAGTTGTTTCTGTCCTGTTCTCTACAACAGGGGCCTGTGTCACCGAAAAGTTACCCGTACCTTCAGCGATGGCAAAAGAGGAAAATCCGGGCGTTGTGGCCGTGAAGGATACCCATCCGCCCTCCTCCTTCATTACCGATGTGGGCAATTCCTGCCAGACTCCATCGTGGAAACGCCATAAGGAAATATGTGCCGGAGTTATTCCTTCTGCTCTTAGCCATGCCGCGGGAATATGGAAGGCAAACTCAGCTTCACTTATTTGATCAGCAGACATGCCAGTGAGTTCAACTGTGATATACTGGTAGACCTGTCCCGTGAGTCCCTCCGGGCCGGATGGAGAGGGGTTCACGGTGAGGAGGAACCTCCCTGTGCCTTCTGCCGCTGTGATCATGACCTGCTGCACCGCAGACCCGGTAAAGTGGAGCGTCGCTCTTCCTCCTGCACTCAGCGCTGATGACGTTGCCATGCCCGCTGAGCCGTCACTCCCTCCGGAAATGTTCGGGTTTTTGTTGAGATACCACGCAAAAGGTTTCATTAATGGACGGATATCCGTCTCATTTCCATAAATGGTGAACGGGGTTTCTCCGATGCCGTCATGGGTGGTGTCGGTGCCATTGTAGGTGCTCCAGTAATTGCCCAGGAACGCGGTGAATGCATTTCCGTTGTACCAATATGTTTCTTCTGTCGGTGAGTGCCAGATTCTGCTGTCGTGAGGCTCAGGCATCATGGAAAACGTATTGGTGGGGTTTTCTACCTCGGCGGATGTATCATGCCATGATACTCCATTGTTTTCCTCATATGGTTCTCCCGGCATCAGGATGAAGTCATTACGGTATAGGGAAACATCTCTGCCCTGTTCCGGGAGGTATATCTTAGGGTAAGTTGTTCCGGAAAAAAAGTTTCCCTGCACGACAGAATTGTTCAGGATCATCAATGCCTGTTTTGAGCAGTTATCTATGATATTCCCAGTTATCTCTGCCCCGTCTGCGGTTATCTCCATGCCTGTTCCTCTGCCGTTGCATTGAACAGTATTACCTGAGACGGTGGCCATTTCCCCGTTTTTAATCATGATCCCATACCCGGTGACATCAAGTGTGTTGTCAGATACCGTGAGAGTGTCTGCATTTATCAGGGTAATGCCGTATTTCATGCCCCCTTCGATGGTGTTTCCCGTAACAACCGCTTCTGATGTCCCCAGCTCCCACACACTCCATGACTCCTCATCTCCGTTCATGATGTTGTTTGTAATGATGGAGCCACTCCCGTTCACGTGAGACACTCCAACACCATGTTCATAAACAAAATAATTGTCTGTTACCCGCAGTCCATTTGTTTCGTCTGCAAATACCCCATATAAAATATCCGGACCAAACCTGGATTCCTGCACGGTGATATTTTCTGAAGCATAGGTCCAGACTCCATAGTCCAATATCTTATCTGCCGTGACGTTCTGTATCATTGCATCATGGCAAAAAAGCAGGGCAATTCCGTCTCCGATGGACTCCGTTGTGGTGTCACGAATACTGATGTCCGTACAGTTCACACAAATAACGGCTCCTGCATTTGTTGATGCATCAATGCTCACACCTGATGCGCCCTCCCGGTAGACGACCGGACGTCCGTTTACCGTGACCGTTTCGTCAATAGTATTGCCGGGCGCCTCCAGCGTGTCCCAATACAGGAAATTGTAGGTATTGTCATGTATCGCGGTGGTTGAAAGAGAGAGTCCCTGCACATCATAAATGGTAATGCCATATTCGTAGCCGCTGATCTCGATGTCAGAGAGGGTGGTGTAATTCCCCTCTATTTCAATGCCATCTTTCCCCTTTTGCTCTCCATCAAAAAAGAAACCGGAGAGGGTGCAGTTGTCTGCATTAATTTCAACACCGGTTTTATTCTCAGGGGTGGTGATGACCGGCATTCCCTCCCCTAAGAGGGTGACTATTTTGTTTAGAATTAACTCTTCAGGGTAGGTGCCTGCTTTGACAATGATGGTGTCACCGGATGTGGCGGCATCAATTGCCGCCTGGATGGTCGAATAATTGTCTGGCACGACTGTGAGGGGGTGGGTGAACGCTTTGATACAGACGTTCGTGTTCGGAAAAGCGATGGTCAGGTCCTCCCAAACCTCTCCGTCTCCACTCACATAACTTTCGCCTGCACTCGCAGTAGCATTGGACGAGTAATTAGGAATTGGTTTCTCGACAGCGAGCGGGTATACATCGTTTGGTGAGGATATTTTGATGACGACTGAAAACATCTCGCCCTGCATCAGAGGAACGGAATTGGAAAGGGAAACGGTGTGGTATCCCGGCAGGGCACAGGTGCCGGAGGTCCATGTCACCGGTGCGTTGTCACCCGGTGGTGTGGTGAAGTTGGTGAAGATGGAAACGGTGTATTCCACCTCAGGTTCCCAGGTATAGAAACTCACATCGGTGAGTCCTTCGTAGCTTTCCGCAGTGAATACATTGGCCCCATAGCATGTGGTGGTTGATCCGGTGCCGATACCTGTCATCGTGCCAAGGGGATCATACTGGTAAATCCGCCGGTCTCTGTCAGCGGGTACCCCGGTGAAGACTGCCGGCTCACCCTTGTCCAGTGAGCGGTCATAGTAGGAGATATAGAAGCACCCCTCCTCTCCGAGATTGGTGCCCCAGCTGTTTTTGAGAATGAAGGCGCCGTTACCCGGTGGGGTGACGTTAAACGACTCTTTTGGGAAGGCGTCATCCCATCCGACGAGTGTTACCGCATGGCCCCCCACCGAGGGGTATCCTTCATCCGGACGATAATACGTGGTGTAGTTGTCTGCAAAACAGGACCAGTTTATGTTGAAACCAATGCGAATGGCACCTTCATCCATGAGTGTCTGCTTTAATAAGTCATTTTCAAGGGGGCCTGTCCG
>Ga0265294_10003984_pt1 | contig 18599 bp, 16 predicted proteins | sample MunlanPumphouse3_FD_192504 | JGI IMG/M metagenome (GOLD analysis project Ga0265294, IMG submission 192504) | Groundwater microbial communities from a municipal landfill in Southern Ontario, Canada - Pumphouse #3 | ecosystem: Environmental > Aquatic > Deep subsurface > Groundwater | place...
ACTATAGAGTTCAACCAAAGTAGCGATCGAAGCTAACATGCCAGGGGAAAAGACGATAAGATTAGTATCAACATCCCAATTATGCCTTTTTTTAGTCCATGCGGCGATAGTTTTTTGAGGAGCATCGAATAACGGATAGCCTAAAATCCCATGGGCAAATTGATCGTGCAGGGCTGTTAAGACTGCGGGAGGGGCACTGAAATCCATGTCTGCGACCCAATAGGGTTTTGCTTCTTTATTATTGCAAATACTAGCGATAGCCTTTTTGTTCCATTTAACGGAGAGGCTATCACAACGGTTAATCGTGGTATTAAAGTCATATTTTTCCATAATTATTCCTGTGAGATAAAAGTATTTGGGGGAGTATACCAAGTGTACCCACGTACTGGGGTGCGTTGGAGAGCGATGGCATGCTCTGGACAGTGATGAAAACAAGCAAAGCACTGTTCGCAGGTATGGAGAAAGATTGGTTGGCCACGCTCCATTACTATATTTTGCACTGGGCAAACTTGTGCACATATTCCACAACCAGTGCACTGGTCAGTTATAATAAAATTTTTATCTTTATTACTACGTTTCACTAACGAATTTTGCCAGATATTATGAAATTGCCTGGCAAAAGGGAGCCGCATGGCAACCCGTAAATCTTGGGCGAGTAGGGAAGAACTCATTGTTTCGATCTTTTTACCGATTTTGGAATGGATTGCTTGTTGCTTTTCTTCCTTTGGGATCTTAAAGAGGGGAATATAGGTGTCAATCATGGCAATGGTGTTCACATAACTGGCGGCATAGCCAGCATCAGCGAGGAGGCGGTCGGTAATGGTGGGAGCATAGAAAGGGAGTCCCCCATGGGTAAGAATTACAAAGAGGTAGTCTAGTTTTAGCTCAAGCCCTTTTAGCGTCTCACTGATTAATATGCGTACAATAGCTGGAGGACCAAAGAAATAGATCGGAAAAACTAATCCTAGGGTAGTAATATCTGTGAGTAATGCCGGATTTTTAATGACCTCTGGAATTGCTAAAAGGTGATCATATCCTAATCTCTGTTGCAGATCATGAGCTACAGCTTTAGAATTACCTGCACCACTGAACCAACATATTGCCGATTTCACAGAGTAAACTCCTTTGCTTCGGTAGAAGCGATGATGTCACAAACCGCTGTAATATCTTCTGAATTTAGATCAAGGTTAGTAACTAGTCGTACTGATGAACCAGAGCCTGAACACAGGATTCCCTTTGCCGATAAAATTGAGGCAACTTTTGCTCCACTTAATTTGGGCACTGAGAAAAAGATTATATTAGTTTCAGTGTCATCAACGTTTAGTTGGGCCCACTCTGTTTTAGCTAATGTTTGGGCAATTTGTTTGGCATGAGTGTGATCTTCTGCTAAGCGGCCCACATTGTGTTCAAGGGCATAAATCCCTGCTGCGGCTAAGATGCCAGCTTGGCGCATGCCACCTCCCAACATTTTGCGAATTGAGCGTGCTTTCTTAATAAACTCTTGTGTGCCACATAACATGCTTCCGACTGGGGCTCCCAAGCCTTTAGAGAGGCAGAAGCTGACAGTGTCAGCATTTTTTGCAATGTGTGAGACGTCGATACCAGTGGCTACAGCAGCATTAAACAGGCGGGCACCATCCATGTGTATGGTAAGGTTATATTTTTCTGCTAAAGATTTTATATCTTGTAAGGTCTTTAAAGGATAACAAACTCCTTTAATGGTATTTTCTACCTCAATGACAGCAGTGCGGGCCAGATCATATGCCTTTGGTTTGATCAAAGGTTCTAACACTGGGGCACTCAGCAGGCCGCGTGGAGAACTTATTGCAATGGGAATTGCACCGGCAATGCTCGCCATTGCACCAACTTCATGCTGGATAATATGACTTTCACTGTGGGTCAGTACTTCACTCCCACGCCCGGCAAGCAGGAAAAGGGGTATAAGATTCCCCATTGAACCGGAAGTGACGAACAGGGCTGCTTCTTTGCCGAGGCGTTCAGCCGCCATCGCCTCAAGGCGATTAACGGTTGGGTCTTCAAAATATACATCATCACCAACTTCAGCATTTGCCATTGCTTTACGCATAGCACTACTGGGTTTAGTTACGGTATCACTTCTTAAATCATATATTTTAGGCATGGACTATCTCCTCTGAAATCTGTTCTAGTAATGAAAAAAAGGTGGGAAATGTAACTGCAACGGCAGCAGTGGAATCTATCGTAACGGGATTTTTCGCTCCTAGGGCAGCAATTGCCATAGCCATAATAATGCGATGATCGCCGAAGCCTTTACACGGGCCTCCCGGTAATTCTCCATTACCATATATTACTAAAGCATCCTCTTCTTCTTCAACCCGAGCTCCGAGTGCTACTAGGTTTTTACGCATACTTGTAATACGATCAGTCTCTTTAATCCTAGCTTGGGGTACATTGGTTAACATCGTTTTTCCTTGGGCATAACAAGCGGTTACTGCAAGAACAGGCAGGGCATCAGGCATCGCATTAAGGTCAAACACTCCACTTTGTAATGAACCTTTTTTTGGTCCGCAAACGCGTACGCTGGTAGTATCGGTCCAAGTTACAGTACATCCCATGGCTTCTAATACAGGCAAAATCTCCTTGTCACCTTGGCTATCATCAGGATCCAATCCTGAAACAGTGACACATCCGCCGGTCACAGCAGCACTACAAAAGAAGAAGGAAGCTGATGAATAATCTCCCCAGATTGTAGTCTCAAAGGGGAGGTAAGTTTGTTGGCCTGCAATAGAGAATTTATCCATTTGTGGAGAACTCTCATACGCAATTCCTAGATTGTCGAGCCAGGAAGTGGTCATCTTAACGTAGGGCCGTTCATTTAAGAGTGGAACGTAGATGGTACTTTTGTTAGTGCCTAAGGGACAACCGAGTAGTAGTGCCGACAAATACTGGCTACTATGACACTCAATTGTGGTGGTTCCCCCAGTAATTGGTCCTCTAATAGTAAATGGAGGGTAGCCAGGACGAAGGGCTTCAACAGCTACCCCTAGTTCAGTAAGGGCGCGGAGGAGTTCCCCTAATGGGCGGTTCTGTAATTGTTCATCACCCGTAAAGGTAACCGGGCAAGCAATTGAAGCCGCTAAACCGGTTGCCAAATAGAGGGTAGTACCCGAATTACCACAATCGACTGCAATGGAATCGGGAAAAGTCTGTGGAGCTTGAACGAGTAATGAGTTATCTGCAAGGACAGTTATAGTGGCTCCAAAAGCACGGCAGACGGTAATGCAAGCAAAGGTATCATCACTTTCAAGAGCATTATGTATAATGCTCTTGCCCTTCGCAAATGTAGCAATCAAAAGGGCTCGAATAGTTTGTGACTTGGAAGCCACCATGGTAATGTGCCCTGTTACATTCTTAGGATAAAGAGTCGTACTCATGAGGCGACTATAGCTGTTTTTTAGACAGTGTTCAATGCAAGACGCCACACAAAAAGAGAGCCCCCAACTAATGTCGGGGGCTACTAACTAACTTTTTTCAGTGGAGCCTACTTGAGGTAGACATCCTTCAGCGGGTGATAGTCCATGGTATTTGTATACCAGCCACCCCACTTCGTCGTATCGATCATGTTATTCGTGGTGTAATAATAAATATTCATAACAGCTTGATCTTCGTTGACTAAGATGTCTTCAGCTTGCAAGAGGACGTCCATACGATCTGCGCCGCTCATGGTTGCTGCTTCCTTCACGAGAATATCATAGATCTCATTAGAATATTTTCCTCCATTCATTCCACCACCGGTGATGAACATGTCGAGGAAGGTGTTTGGATCCTGATAGTCGCCTACCCAACCCGCTCTAGCAACTTGGAAGTCGCCAGTATTACGGTTAGAAAGATAGGTGGCCCACTCTTGATTTTCAAGCTCGAGGGTGACATTCAAGTTCTTCTTCCATTCCTGCTGGAGGAACTCAGCAATAGCTTTGTGAGCATCACTGGTGTTATAGAGGATAGTGGTTTTTGGGAAACCTACACCATTAGGATAGCCGGCATCTGCCAGAAGCTTACGGGCAGCAGCAATATCATAGATAGGTTCACCCAAGCTAGCATAACCAGCCATCTCAGGAACTATACCCCATGCTGGGATCTGTCCACCACGAGTTACTTGATCCACTAATGCTTGGCGATCAAATGACATGGCAAGTGCTTTTCTTACGCGTACATCGTCAAAAGGAGCCTTTTCTGTTTGGAATACATAGTAGTAGGTGGCTACTTGCGGAGCTTTGTGATAATCGCGGCGCAATGATGCAGCTTCAAGTTGATCGAGAGGAATAGTCGTTATCCAGTCGACTTCACCATTGAGGTACATGTTATAAGCTGTGTTATTATCGTCAAGTGCGTAGAAGATAGCTTCATCAAGTTGTACAGCATCTTTGTCCCAATAGGTTGGGTTAGGTACTGCTTTAATGTAGGATTGGGGAACCCATTCTTTAAGAACGTAGGGACCGTTACCAACAAAATTCTTGGGTAGTGTCCACTCAGAACCATATTTTTCAATGGCATGGAGAGGAACTACTGCGAAAGAGTAGTGGGCTAATGCATCAATTGCATACGGTAGGGGACCAATCAAATCCATCTGGAAGGTCTTATCGTCAAGAGCTCTAATACCGACAACTTCCTTACCAGCTACACCAGCATTATATTCTTCTGCTCCCTTAAGGAACATTGCTGGGAACCATGCATAAGGACTGGCTGTTTCTGGATTAAGTTCTCTTAGCCAAGAATCAACTACAGTTTGTGCCGTAATTGCTACCCCATCACTCCACACAGCATCCCGTAGGTGGAAAGTGTACTGGGTTCCTTCTTCATTGCCTTCCCAACTTTTTGCTAATCCAGGAATAGCTCTTGCTGTTTTTGGATCGTATGCTACTAAGCCTTCAAAGATAGTCTCGTAGATGCGATGCTCTGGAACACCTTGAATTTGATGAGGGTCGAGGCTTTCAGGTTCAGCACCATTGACCAATTTAAAGACAACAGCATCTTCAGCCGGTACAGCTGGAGCTGGAGCTGGAACAGCAGGTGCTACTTCCACTTTTTTCTCTGGAACAACCTCTGGTGCAGCGGCCGGTTTGGTCACTACTGGTGTTTCAACCTTGGCAGCTTCTTCTTTTTTTCCACAGGAAATAAATAAGACACCGACAAGGAGAATAATTAAAGTAATTGATAGAACTTTTTTCATATACATATCTCCTTATGAAATATAAGCGTTCATCATAGAGTACCTTAAAGGCATTTAATAATCAAGAAAAATATAACAAACCAAAATATTTAGCTTTGCCAGAGGCGTTGCCTAGGTATTTACTTTCTTTTATTAGCAAGAGTCGCTATATTTTCCTTAGGAGACGTCAGTATATGATGCAAATGCGGATTCGCGAACGAAAAGATGGAGCGATATTTTATGCTATTGGCAATGGTTCTCGGATAGTGTATGGCCTGTTTTGTTTGTTGATTGGGCTTGGTTTTGTTACGGTAATCAGGGAAGGGGGCTTCAGTGGTGCTACTATTATTCCCATCCTATTATTTTTGATTAGTTTTATTGGATTGGGTTATCGCGAGAGTTGGGAATTTAATCCCCAATCGCAAACAATTGTCTATAGCGTTGGATTTTTACTTTGGGTTAAACAGACCCAATTTAGTGTTGCTGATGTAAGTTTTGTAGAAATATCTCATTTTGTGCGGGGTAGGTCCCCATTAGATATCCATGCAAAACCAAAAGGAAGAAATAAAGCGATGGTCGTTTTTTCCCTCCATTTACACGACGATTCTGTCAAAGATATAGAAATTGCAGTCGAACGCACTAGTGCAGGCCGAATTGAAGCTGCTGCATTACGAATAGCAACAGCTATGGGTTTGGACTACTATGCTGATCGCGAATATGATTCTGCCCAAACTGTTTCAATGCATGATATATAAAATATTTTATTCGTAGAGCCAGCAAGCTACTTCATGATGTTCATTCATCCGTTTCATGGGAGGGATGTTGTTCTTACATATTTCCATGCGGTAGGGGCAACGATCATAAAAATAACAACCAAAACGTTCTACATTCGGAGAAGGAACATCACCAGTAAGGATTATCCTCTGCCGCTTACGCTCAATGACCGGATCGGGGATTGGTGCTGCAGAGAGTAAGGCCTTAGTATAAGGGTGTAGGGGGTTTTTATAGAGGTTGCTAGAGCGCGAAAGCTCCATGATTTTACCCAGATACATAACGGCAACACGGGTGCTAATATATTCAATAACTGCTAAATCATGGGCTATAAATACATACGTCAGACCAAGTTCATCCTGTAAATCATGGAGTAGGTTAAGTATCTGAGATTGAATAGAAACATCGAGCGCACTGACCGGCTCGTCTGCTAAAATAATCTTGGGATTAAGGGCTAAAGCTCGGGCAATACCAATTCGTTGTCTCTGACCACCGCTGAATTCGTGGGGATAGCGGTTTTTAAAAGCACGATTGAGACCAACTCGCTCCATTAAATCCTCAACTCGATTTTCAATTGATTCTTTGGTTACAGATGGATCGAGCATCCCACGCCTACGATAAATATCTAATGGTTCTGCAATAATAGTTCTCACCGTCATCCTTGGATTTAATGAGGCATACGGGTCTTGGAATATCATCTGAATATTTTTGCGGGCATCGAGCATTTGCTCATGCGGAGCGTTTACCAAATCAAGACCATCAAAAATGACACTACCGGCGGTAGGTTTATATAACTGAGCAATGGATCGTACCGTAGTCGATTTGCCACATCCCGATTCCCCAACAATGCCCAGTGTTTCACCTTCGTTTACGGTAAATGTGATGCCATCGACTGCTCGCACCGCTCCAATTTGTCTCTTAAAGATGAATCCAGCTTCTATGGGGAAGTGTTGTTTAAGATCAACGACTTCTAGCAAAGGTTTTTTCTCTTTATTGTTAGGCATCAGGATGCTCCTTCTTGTCAATGTAAAGCCAGCAGGACACTTCATGTCCATCGCCAAGGTCTTTTGTGGGAGGATAATGGTGTCTGCAAACCTCCATGACCTTATGGCATCGGGGGTGGAAAGGACAACAATCTGGAAGATCTATCACATTCGGGGGTTGTCCTTTAATAGAAAAGAGTTTTCCATCGTGGGCTTTGTCTAAGCGGGGAACTGATTGAATGAGTCCATCAGTATAAGGATGGGCCGGATGGGCGTACAACTTTTCGGTTTTAGCTTTTTCAACAATTTTTCCAGCATACATGACACAAACGCTGTCACACATCCCAGCAACCACACCCAAATCATGGGTAATCAGGATAACAGCGGTGTTTAACTTTTTAGCGAGTTCTTGAATTAATTCAAGAATTTGAGCTTGAATGGTAACATCCAACGCTGTAGTCGGTTCATCGGCGATTAAGATCTTAGCTTCACAACTCAAGGCCATGCCAATCATAACTCGCTGGCGCATCCCCCCTGAAAATTGGTGAGGATAATTATGAATACGTTCTTCAGCTGCGGGTATGCCGACTAGTTTTAACATATCGATAGATTTAGCCAAAGCTTCTTTTCGTGAGATATTTTGGTGCAAACGAATAGTTTCCACCATTTGGGTCGAAATTTTCAAGAAAGGATTGAGACTTGTCATCGGATCTTGAAAGATCATAGATATTTCATTCCCACGAATGTGACGCAATTCACGCTGTGAAAGTTTTAAAATATCTTTGTTTTCAAATATAATCTCGCCACCCACAATCTTTCCAGGAGGGCTTTGGATAAGACGCATAATAGAGAGATTGGTAACCGACTTTCCGCTTCCCGACTCTCCTACAATACCAATCGTTTCCCCTTCGTTGAGGGTGAAAGAGATTCCGTCAACCGCTTTTACGATGCCGGCATCTGTTTTGAAATGGGTCCTAAGGTCCCGAACTTCAAGCAGATTTTTATATGTTTTTAGTGAATTACCATTACTCACAATACTGTGCTCCTATAACTGATTCTTACTCTGGGGATCAAATGCATCACGTAAACCATCACCAAGAAAGTTCATGGCAAATAAGAAGATGGTCATTGCGGTGGCTGGGAAAAATAGTTTCCATGGGTACAATGTCATGCCACCAACTGCATCTCCAACTAAAGAACCCCATGAGGCAAAGGGAGCCTGAACTCCTAATCCAAGGAAGGAGAGGAAGGATTCGGTCATGATGAATGATGGAATTCTTAACGTTGAAAAGACAATAATGATGCTCAATGAATTGGGAACTAAGTGACGGAATATAATTCGCCAAGTGGGGGCTCCCATTGACCGCGCGGCTTCAATAAATTCTTGGTTTTTGAGGGACATAATTTGCCCACGGACCATGCGACTAATAGTCAGCCAACTGATTATTGCGAGGGCAAAAAAGAGGTTCAAAATATTCCTTCCAAAGATTGCCATTGCGATAATTACCAGTAACATGTAGGGAAGTCCATACATGATATCGACAACGCGCATGATAAAATAGTCTACTTTTCCACCAAGGTATCCTGCCAAAGCCCCCAAGATTGTCCCAATTATGACACTTGTGATGGTTCCAATAAACCCAATGGCAATAGAGACCTGGCCTCCATAGATAATTCTGGAGAGCATGTCACGCCCTTGATTATCGGTTCCTAGATAATAACGTCGTTCATGCATCTTGGTAGCTTTTACATCGGCAGAGAGGGGCCCTTTGATGGTAATTTCTTTGTTTAAGGGAAATGAGGCACTCTCATCGGTTGCCGCTTCTTTAAGATCACTGGCTGCAATTTCTTTGGCTCGTGATTTTATTTTAGCCAGAACGTTTTCTCTAATTAAGGCATCATGTTTTTTCTTAGAAAGGCCTTCAATTTCTTTTTCCAAAAGGAGAGCATATTCTTCTTCGCTCAGACCAACATTTTGCGTTTTTATCGTCTTCATCAATTGCTGTTCTATTTCACGGCTATATTGTTCTATTTCAATTTCGCTGGTACTCCCAATCATCTCTGCATACAAGCCAGCTATAGTATCTACAGGAAGTTTGGCAATATTTTGTTTCTTCCCCTCTACTGGGGTATACCAAATTTTGTTTACCGTGATTTGTAAATCTGTTTTTAACTTTCTTTGGAGGTTGTCTAGCGTCCTTTGCTCAGCCTTGTTGAAGGTGAAAGTTCCCTCCGCCAGTTGTTTATTGCCTTCGATGAACATATAGTCCCAGACTTTATTGGCTTCATTCTTATCAATCCAAGCCCAAAGCATATCATCTTCTTCAGTTGAAAGCGTAAGGCGTTCTTGACGCCAAGCCTGGGTGTAGAGGTCAGCCATCCGTTTCTCGATGAGTAGCTGACCAGCATTTTTGACAAAGGAGGGTTTGAGGTGTTGATGGTCAAGAATGATTTCATCATAGGGATAAATGGGTAGTACCGGGGCTAACACCGCAAGTAGAATGTAGATGATAACAATGACAACGCTAATGACAGCCATTTTATTCTTTTTTAGTCTGCGCCAAGCATCTTTTGAAAGAGAGTTGCCCACTATGACCTGATCGAACTCATTGGTTGTCTGGAGAGGTTTTTTATGTTTTGGTAATAGATTCATCTAGTAGCTCCAATCTTATTTATAAGTGATGCGTGGGTCGAGCAACGAATACAGGATGTCAACAATGAAGTTCATAATTACAAGAATAACTGAGTAGACAATCACAACACCCACAATGAGTGTGTAGTCCCGGTTAAAGGAGGATTGCACAAAGAATTTACCTAGTCCTGGAATGCGGAATACCTGTTCTACCACGACAGAACCGGTAATGATTCCAGCAAAAGCTGGGCCTAAATAACTGACGATAGGGAGCATGGTCCCCTTCATGGTATGTTTAAAAATGATCGTTGAATTTTTCATCCCTTTAGCTTTAGCAGTGCGAATGTAGTCGCTGCGTAAGGTATCTAACATGCTGGAACGGGTCAGTCGGGCAATGGTAGCAAAGTGAGCAAAAGCAAGGGTTATCGCTGGAAGAATAACAGTTTTCCAGCCATCTCCAGAGGTAAACCAACCCGAGGTAGGTAACCATTGTAGTTTCATAGCAAAGAAATATTGTAAAACCGGTCCAATAACAAATAAGGGCACCGATATCCCTATTACGGCGAAAGCCATACTTAGATAATCGACCCAGGTGTTTTGGCGTAACGCTGCTAACATACCGCTAGTTATCCCAAAAATGATCGATATGGAGATTGCAATGACCCCTAAAATCATCGAGTTAGGTAAGCTTTCAAAGATATAGAAATTGACATCGTGGTCTTTGTAGCGATAGGAAGGACCTAAGTCTCCACGTAGGACATCGAACATATAACGACCGTACTGCATGATCAGGGGGTCATTAATATGATACTTCGCTTCAATATTACGTTTAACGACTTCAGGTAAAGCTCTTTCGCCATCAAAGGGGCCACCTGGAGCAACACGGACTATAAAGAAACTGATGGTGATAATCACCAAGAGTGTCGGAATTATTCCAAGCAATCGTTTGATGATGTATTTAGTCATTGGCAACCTCGCGGCAATGAGAATAGAGATAAACACGCATATGGACCGATGTTATACTAAGATGATTAGATATGCAAGGTAAACGGATATACCATGGAGAGATACTTTCGTCAAGTACAGTCTCTAAATTCTTAATTTTTAAACTTAATTTACTACTATGTAAATTTTTGGAAATTACTATGATTTATGTCTTAACTTTTTTTTCATTACAAAATAGTATTTTTTTCACATAGTGTTTTACCATCCTCTTATGAGTTTTGGTTAGGTTTTCGGTAGTCTAATAACGGCTGAACAAGAAGCGGTTGCCCTTGACAGTCTGGTTAAAGTTGTAACAAACTTGCCTTTGCACCTGTAGGCGCTATGGAGGAATTAATGGGCGATATCACTGGCAAACGAGTCTATCTTGAAAATCTCGGTTGCGCAAAAAATCAGGTAGATGCTGAAGTAATGATTCATCAATTAGTCCAAGAAGGATACACCCTCGTTGACAATGCCGATCTTGCTGACCTTATATTAGTCAACACGTGTGGGTTTATTGAGTCGGCTCGTGAGGAATCAATTAACACCTTCTTTAGTCTGCGCTCAGATTATCCGGAGGCTAAGGTGGTGATGACTGGATGTCTAGCCCAACGCTATGGTCAGCAATTGCTGGTTGAATTGCCTGAAGCAGATGGTATTTTCGGAAATCGTGATTTACGCCAGATAACCCCGTTTGTGCGTCGTCTCTACAGTGGCGAGCGCATTATAGACCTACCTGCGTACCCCCCTATAACCGAAGAGAGTAATCTAAGAGGCACCTTATTCAACTTTCCAGGTTCGGCCTACTTGAAGATTTCAGAGGGGTGTAATCATCGTTGCCGGTATTGTGCGATTCCTTTAATTAGAGGACCACTGAGAAGTCGCCCTCTTGATGATATTCTTGAAGAGGCGCAGCGTTTAATAAATACCGGTATTAAAGAGTTGAATCTAATTGCCCAAGATCTTGCAGCCTATGGGACCGATAGTGAAAGTAAACAGCCCCAGTTTCTGAACCTTCTAGAGGCTTTAGCTACGCTGGAAGGTGATTTCCGGATTCGGATGCTCTATATTCATCCTGATGATTTTCCAGCTGGTTTATTACCGCTTGTGGCATCTCATGCCAAAATCATCCCCTATTTTGACATTCCTTTCCAACATGCCCATCCCACAGTATTACGTCCGATGGGGCGTTTGGGAGATAGAAAGTCGTATGTAAGGTTAGTCCAATCAATACGCACAGCAATACCTAATGCAACACTTCGATCAACGTTGATGATTGGTTTTACGGGAGAGAGTGACGAGACGATTGCAGAACTCAAGCAATTCATTAGCGAAGCACAACTAGATTGGGTGGGGTTCTTTATCTATTCGAGAGAGGAAGATACTCCGGCTTTCACCGATCGTAGTGCAGTTGAACATAAGAGTATCCAGAAAAAAGCACAGAAATGGCAAAAAGAGTTAGAGGCTATGCAGGAAACTATTACATCTAAGCGTTTGCAACGTTTTGTTGGAACTACACAAGAGGTATTGATTGAAGAGTTGGTTGAGGGTGAAGACTTAGCTATTGGCCGCACTATTCACCAAGCTCCTGAAGTCGATGGACTCACGGTGATAATCGGCCGTAATCTCATACCGGGTTCAGTAATCCATTGTGGGATCACCAGAGTGAATGGAATTGACCTTGAAGCTATTCCAGTGAATAGGGAAGTCTATTCATGAATAGAATAGAGACCTATTTACAAGAATTGAATGGAGCCCAGCGCGATGCGGTATTAGAAAATGAACGACCGCTATTAGTCCTTGCCGGCGCAGGTTCTGGTAAGACGCGGGTCATTACCACTAAGATTGCCTATGCAATTGAGGTGCTGGGATTGCAACCTTGGGAAATTCTAGCTGTAACGTTTACCAACCGAGCCGCCAAGGAGATGAAAAGTCGTGTTGAACAGATGCTCGATGGTATCGACATCTCTGAAATGCATATTCGTACATTCCACTCTTTTGGAGCTTGGTTGCTACGACGCTATGGCGCCAGTATTGGTTTGAGCAATACCTTTAGTATTTATGATGACGATGACTCTCTGTCTTTGTTGTCTTCGTGTTTCCCCACCAGTAAAAAAGCAGAATTAGTCCCGATTGCCAAGGCCATTTCACTGGCTAAAGATATGGCCCTTGATCCCGATAGTCCTCAATTGGCAGATTTTAGACGAGATCCCCATTTTCGCAACCAATTTAAAAGGTATGAAGAGAGGTTACGCCAGGTTGGCAACGTCGATTTTGCTGATCTGATTGGGCGTGCTGTAGAATTACTCGAACAGGACCAACGTGTTTCTGCCATGCTTCATCGCCGTTTTAAAATGGTGTTAGTAGATGAGTACCAAGATTCTAATATTTCTCAGTTTAAGTTGTTACAGACGCTAGTTGGACCGCAAACTTTTGTTTGTGTTGTGGGCGATGATGATCAAAGTATTTATCGATTCCGGGGCGCGGAAGTAGAGAATATCCTCTCTTTCCCTGATATTTTTCCAAATACTCGCATTGTTAAACTGGAGCAGAATTACCGTTCTACAAGTAATATTCTGGCGCTTGCCAGTAAGATAATTGCACGTAATACTGGCCGTCATCCTAAAACTTTGTGGACGGACCAAGAGAGAGGCGAACCGTGTAAGCTCATCTATGTGAGCGATGAACGCGCTGAAGCGCTGCGAGTAGCTGCCGAGTTGCGTAAGGGTGGTGATTATTCTAATGCCGCCATTCTGTATCGCACTAATGCTCAATCGAGTACTTTTGAGACGTTGTTTACTCAATCTGGAATTCCTTATAAAGTAATTGGAGCACTCCGCTTCTATGATCGTGAAGAGGTCAAAGATGCTTTAGCGTTGTTATACTTATTACTTAACCGCAAGGATGAGGTGAACTTTAAGCGCATGGTGAATAAGCCAACTCGTGGGATTGGTAAGGTTTCGCTCGATAAGATCCTCTCTTTAGCCGCAGAGCATCAGTTAGATTTAATAGCTGCACTACACAGAGGTTCCCAAGAGGGTGTGTTATCTAGTAAGGCCGCCGCAAGTGCCCAGCAATTTGCTTTTATGTTTGATGAAGCTGAGCGGAGAATTGATGAAGGCAATGCTGAGTTAATAAGATATATGCTTGAAGAGTCTGGGTTAATTAATTATTACCAAGAGCAAGATAATCGTAACCATACCGAAAAATTAGACAACTTAGGGAATTTAGCTTCAACTCTTAAAGAGTATCCTCCGGGACGAGAAGGGCTCACGCTCTATTTGGAATCACTTACGCTAGATCGAACTATGTTGGGACACAAAGATCCAGCCGATCAACCAGGCGTCTCTTTAATTACGATGCACAATACGAAAGGGTTAGAGTTCGATCGGGTTTTTATTACCGGTTTAGAAGAGGGGTTATTTCCCGGAGGGGGCTATAAGAATGATGCTGATATCGAAGAGGAACGCAGGATTTTCTATGTAGCAATTACCCGAGCGCGTAAGGAGTTGTTTTTGCTTTGTTGTAAACGCCGGACTCTCTGGGGAAAAACTTCGTATCAAACTTCTTCGAGATTTCTCAGTGAGATACCCAAAAATATGGTCGAGATAGAGGAAGCTTCTGTTGTGAAAGCGACGGGCAGTGCCCTTGATGTTAAGCGACAGCGCTCTGATGCTTTTGGAGGAGCCGTTCGTAAGGGAATGGGGCGCAATGCCAATATTATTCTTGCTCCGGTAAAACAGTTCGTTCAACCTGAAAATGAAAGAAAGAATTCCAATGCTTCTTTTACTTTAGGAGATCGGGTTTTTCATCAAGATTTTGGAGAGGGCGAGGTGCAAAATTTGAAGAGTTTACGGGGGAGGGAGATGGTCGAAGTTCGCTTTGCTTCTGGGAAACGAACTACCTTCTTCACAGATGCTGTACAGCTTGAGAAATTGGCTCGTGACTGATATGATGCTACAGATGGGTAGACAAGATAAGCGTCCTCCATATACTATGCCTCTTGTCGTTCGTGCGCGTGAATATCATCTTTACGATCGCGATGGACGAAGATTTGTTGATTTTTTTCAGAACCATGGTCGGGCAATCTTAGGTCATAGACCTGAGGGGATGGTGCGGGCAATCAAAGGAACTGCTTCTCGTGGTTTAGTTGCCGAATATCCCTCAGTCTATCTAGGAAGGCTCGAAAAGTTAGTAAAACAGCTGTTGCCCGGTTACCACGTGGCTCGTTTTTATAACGGACTACGGTATGTGGTTGAGGTTTTACAGCAGGCCAATGGTGCTCCACTCATCATTGCTGATCCTGCTGTTAATCCAATCATGAGCAATCAGAAAGTAGCTTTCTGGCGCCCCTTTCTTACAGATGTTGAGGTCACTGCCGATGTCCTCATCCCAATCCTTCCTTTCCCAGGGAATTTTGTCTGTGAGTTAGTTTGTGTTAAGGATGTTACGATTGCTAAGCAGCTTCCTCCTTCAGATGCCATTTCTCCTATGGTGCTTGATCTTTTGATTAAGGCTACAGGAGCTTTGTTGGGTTTGACTGAGGAGCAACGGAGACAGTTTTCCCGAAAAACCGCTTTGCATGCACGTATGGTTCACACTTGTGGTCCATATTGTTCATCTGGGTTAGAGGGGGGCGTGTACGAGGAATTTCATACTGCAGCTTTGGCTGCAGGTATAGTTATTCCTCCTCTGCCGGAAGCCCCAATCATTATTCCACCGGTGTTATCTGATGGAGAAATGGTTTCGTTTTTGCGTGTTATTGAGGAGTTTAGGAAAGAGTGAAACTATCGCCATGTATTGACATACATTGGGAAAATGTGTAATTATACACCGCTGATTGCGGAATATTAAGCGAGGTGGATGTGTCCGTCCTCGAACATAGGGTTATGTAGATGAAGACTATTTTTGTAAAACCGGCAACAATCGTGAAGAAATGGTATTTGATTGATGCTGAAGGAAAAAGATTAGGTCGTGTGGCGACTGCTGCTGCACGAATTTTACGGGGTAAGAATAAGCCTGAATATGCCCCTCACCAAGATATGGGTGACTTTGTTATTATTATTAATGCTGAGAAAGCTGCTCTTAGTGGCAACAAGTATGAAGATAAGAAATACTATAGACACTCAAATTATCCTGGTGGTTTAACCGAGGAAACGTATGCTGATGTGATAGTTCGTAAGCCGACTTTCCCCATGGAACATGCTGTGAAAGGGATGCTTCCAAAAGGAGCGTTAGGGAACAAGTTGTTCACTAATATGAAGGTGTATGCCGGAGAAGTTCATCCGCATGCAGCGCAGCAACCTATCCAGGTAGAAATCTAAGGCAGGAGCAGGAAAGTGGCAAAGAATAAAGAAAAACAGAATGTAAATCTTGGTCTCGGTACTGGTCGTCGAAAGACTGCTATTGCTCGAGTATTCCTTCGCGAAGGCGAGGGTAAAATAACGGTCAATGGTCGCAATGTAGATGAGTACTTTGGTAACCCTTTGTACGTCTTTATGTTGAGACAACCGCTTGATGTCACCGACAATTTAAACAAGTTTGATCTTGTAATCAATGTTGAAGGTGGTGGGCCTACTGGGCAGGCTGGTGCTTGTCGTCACGGTATTGCCCGTGCTTTAGTCGCTCACGATGAAGCAAATCGGCCGGCTCTCCATGCCAGCGGGTTTATGACCAGAGATTCCCGTATGGTCGAGCGCAAGAAGTTCGGTCAGCCAGGCGCACGGGCGAAATTCCAGTTCTCCAAGCGTTAAGCGGAATTTGGGATGGCATACGCCACCATTGAAAGAGGGGCTTCAGGGAATGGCTACTTTGCTGTTCCTTCTGAGGGTTCCTCTTTTTTCATTTCTCATCAACAATTTTCTCAATTAGGGCTGTATGATACCCAACCCCTTACCAAGATGGAGTTCGTCTCTTTGCGGGCTAAGGTATTAGGCATCCAATGTCGCCAAAAAGCGATCGATTATTTAACTTCCCGAGAGCATAGTCGCCAAGAGCTTGCGGTAAAGCTACTTCGTAAAAATTTCCCTAAAGATGTTATTGATGAGCAACTTAATCAATTAGAAGCGGAGCGCTTACTGAGTGACGAGCGTTTTGCTGAGCAGTTTATAATTTCTCGGCAACGTAAAAATCCTGAAGGAATTTCTCTATTAAAAATGCGGTTAGCACAAAAAGGTGTTGCTCGTGAAATTGCTGAGGCCGTCTGTTCAACCTGGTTTGCCGAAGAGGGGGCAGCCCAAGATGCGTTAAAGCGGGCTGCAGAAAGAATTTTACGTAAGCGTGGGGTCGACCGAGATAAGCTCATCGCCAATTTACTACGAAAAGGGTTTAGTTATTCAGAAATTTTAGCTTTTTTGGATGAAGTAGAATAAAAGAGAGACTACCCAAACGAGTAGCCTCTCCCTGATTTACCAGTAATTAAAATCTTAGTTATCTAATACTTTAAAGGCTTTGCGTCCAGCATATTGCGCGGTTTCGCCAAGATAGTCTTCGATGCGCATGAGTTGGTTGTACTTTGCTAAGCGGTCTGAACGGCTCATGGAACCGGTCTTAATTTGTCCGGTTTGAAGTGCAACTACGAGGTCTGCAATAAAGTTATCTTCGGTTTCACCTGAGCGGTGGGAAACCACTGCGGTGTAACCAGCTTTGTGGGCCATTTCAATGGCTTCGAAAGTTTCGGTGAGGGTTCCAATTTGGTTAACTTTAATTAAGATAGAGTTAGCTGTTTTGGTTTTAATTCCCCTTTCAAGGCGTTTGGTGTTGGTAACAAAGAGGTCATCACCGACAATTTGCACTTTGTCGCCAATGGCGTCGGTAAGCATTTTCCAGCCTTCCCAGTCGTCTTCGTCCATGCCATCTTCAATTGAGATGATCGGATACTTTTCTACCCAGCTAATCCAAAGATCTACCATTTGTTTGCTGGTGAGTTTTTCACCGGTGCTCCATTTAAGTTGGTAGGTTTTGGTTTTGCTGTCGTAGAGTTCACTGGCAGCTGGGTCGAGTGCGATCATAAAGTCGCCATCTCTACCGGTGGTGTAACCCGCGTTCTTAATAGCTTCCATAATAACTTCTAAAGCCTCTTCATTGGACTGCAAGTCGGGTGCAAAGCCGCCTTCATCACCACCAGAGGTGTTGTAGCCTCTGTTTTTAAGGACTGTTTTAAGGTTGTGATATACTTCGGCGGTCCAGCGAACTCCTTCGCGTAGTGAAGGTGCGCCAATAGGCATAACCATAAATTCTTGGAAGTCGACTTTGTTATCAGAGTGGGCTCCACCGTTGAGGATGTTAGCCATGGGGACAGGGAGGAGACAGGCATGGTAGGCTCCCAAGTATTTAAAGAGGGGTACGCCAAGGTAGTCGGCTGCAGCTCGGGCTACGGCCATTGAAACACCAAGAATGGCGTTGGCTCCCAATTTAGCTTTATTTTCAGTACCATCAAGGGCGAGCATGGCTTGGTCGATAGCAACTTGATCTAAAGCATCCATTCCTTCGATTTCGGGTGCAATGAGAGTGTTGACGTTGTCGACTGCTTTAAGGACTCCTTTGCCCATAAATCGCTTTTTATCGCCATCACGGAGCTCAACTGCTTCGTGAACGCCGGTGGAGGCTCCCGAGGGGACTGCTGCACGGCCCATTGAGCCGTCTTCAAGGATCACATCAACTTCAACCGTGGGGTTACCACGGGAATCCATTATTTCGCGTGCTTCTACAAATTCAATGATACTCATTAATATTCTCTCCTATGTAAGGTTATAGTGAAAATATGGTTGTTTTTACCCCGATTGTCAAGGAGAGCAGTGCTTTCCCTTTTCAAACGGGCTTTTGGACTGTACACTGGTGGTATGACAATTGAGAACAAAGCTTCAGGGTATACTTTGCCTCCTCTTTCTGATGAATTTCTTTATCAGGTAATATTTTGTATGGAAGATCAGGCTAATGAATACTGTATTGATTTAAAAGATGGCGTTATTAATGAGACGGTTTTTGTAGAAAGTCGTCGTGAGCTAGAACCACAGCGTTTTCTCGATTTGCCACCCTGGTA
>Ga0265294_10003985_pt1 | contig 18597 bp, 18 predicted proteins | sample MunlanPumphouse3_FD_192504 | JGI IMG/M metagenome (GOLD analysis project Ga0265294, IMG submission 192504) | Groundwater microbial communities from a municipal landfill in Southern Ontario, Canada - Pumphouse #3 | ecosystem: Environmental > Aquatic > Deep subsurface > Groundwater | place...
AAGGCTGGCTTTTTTGTTATCCGTTGTCGTTTCGGAGTCCTGGCTTATATTTTCTTTAACAAAAATACAGTTCCATTTCTCCCGCACTTTAGCCTTGCTGTTCTGTTTTATCAAGATCTCGCAGCCCCACTTTCCGTGGGCGCAAAACATATATTATCATGCCCCTGTTCCTATGTCAAGCACTCTTGCCTGCATTTTTGAGGCATAAAATAAGTACTCCGCATTTAGCTTGCGCAAGTACTTTTCTATTATATATCTAAGTTTATAATTTGACAACAGATTTACTGTTTCCATAAGCTCTTAGCTGATGGGGCAAACAGATTTTATCAGGACGAGGAACATCCCTACTGTCAGAAAGATGTCCCTCATTATTAAATGCTGATTATGATACAAAAAGTAGGTCAACTTCCTTTGCCCCAGTGAGTTTATTACAGGATCCTTTTTACTTCTTTAGTATAAAATGAATGTAGTTTGCTAAACGTAAAAAAATGTTTTCCTGTTTAAATGGTGCGGATATATCAGTCTTCATGCTCCCCGATACCCCTTCCTCCGGATTTAGTCCTTTATTAATCTTAGACATCTTTTCAACTTTTTCCCCTAAAACTGATTTTAATTTGTCAGAAGACATCAATTCCTTTGATTTTAGCCCATACTCAGGATCATCATAAAAAGGTATATATCCAAAGTTCTTTCCGTCCTTATTGTTCAATACAAAGGTTTCTCCGGCAAATCCTAATATTTTGGCATCCGCTACATCAAATCCTTCTCGTTTGGATACATCATAAATGGTTTGGCATAGATTGCCGCCAACGTCCACTTTCTCCCATTTTCCGTTTTCTAACATAACGGTCAGGTCAGTGACGGGCTCCCCATCTACCATAACCGGGAACACATAAAAAATAGCAGGTTTAACTTGGTTAATTAGATGGTCATACATATCTAGATCATTAATATTAAATCTGGGAATTGGAGTCCCTAACTCCGCTAGCTTTACATCTTCCTGGCTGAAAAAATTAAAATCTCTATAATAAGCTTCCATAGTGCTTCTGAAAAAGTCTAAACTTTCTTCAGCACATATCCGTGCCTGTTCTTCGGCGGAAACAGCATAGCTTATTCCAGTTATAAGCAATATAGCAAGTATCAGCAAGCTTCCTACTAATCCCATCTTTCGCATTTAACTCAACTCCTTAATGAATCTTCTATTGACAACTGAATATACTATGGATCCAATTATAGTATTGATTATCCCAATGGGTACCACTGCAATACTTCGTATATTGCTGGGCGTGGTAGCTTCCGTTTGATGGATCAAAAAATAGGACTGTATCATTAGATGTATCATAACCTCTAATTACATTATTGTGGAAAGCTCCAGAAAGAGGATCTAATACTGTAAGTATTGGATGGTCATTATTGATTTGAGATACAACTGAAGTATAAGAAAGCGGATTAAATTGGCGCGAACTAGATACCTGCCAATTTGTTAATACACTTCTAATCTGGTCAGTTGTTGCTCCTTGATTTATGGGACTTCCGAAAAGAAAGGTTGCCTCGTCTGACTGACTTGGTGATGAACCTTTGCAGAATTGAATTATACTTTTATCGCACGCAGCCCAGCACCACATACTTTGCGCTTGAGTGACTGCTGTTACCGACAATAATTTTCTCGCCGCAAAAGCTGGCGTTGAACAAACTAATATTAATATCATAATAATACACGCAGTTGAGACAATACGTTTAATCATTAATATAACCCTCCTATCTTAGTGAATTAAATGAGTTTTTAATTAACCGTTAGTTTTCACCTCCATTGGCATTATTTGACACCCACCCCCATTCCTGTTATATCCCCTTTTTTTTGGTTTTGTCAACCTAGATTTTCCATAATTCGTAAAATAAAAAGACGGCTTGGTTATTTGGGATTGACATAAACCATTAAGCCGTCTTTTATAAATGATATTATTAAGCGCCCTATTTTTTAGCCAATTTACTAATATAGTGCAATCGGGGCAGATTATTTCACAAATATTACAGGCTATTCCGCTGTCTCCATCTTTTGGCTTCACCGTATACGTTACTATAGACACCCATTTTTCGACCATTCCAGTACATCATTGAGACACTTTTCTTTGCTATTTCGTTTTAATATGTAAGATTAGAAAACCCCGCCCTTTTCAGAGCGGGCCATTATACTACAGCGCTTTTTTCTGGCGAATTCTTTCTATTAGTATGGCACAATCGGGGCAGACCATTTCGCAAATGTTACAGGCTATGCAGCTGTCTTCATCTTTAGGTTTAACGGTAGGTGTACCATAGACGCCCAATTTTTCTGACCATACCAGTACGCCGTTGGGACACTTTTCTTTACACAGGCCACAGCCCTTGCAGTAATCGGGGAATATATAAAATATTGCTTTTTCCATGGGGAAGGTTATCGGTTTTAATTCTTGACTCATAATTAATGCCCCCCTTCCTTCAAGGATTCCTCAGCCATTTTCTTACCTAATTCCAGCGCTTTGTAGTTTAGTTCTCTTAGCTCCGGATTCTTCTCAAATTTGTAGCCCAGTTTGTTCTCCAGGGCTTTTTTAGCAGCTTCAAAGTCTACTATATTAGTAAGGCCTATTACCGCACCCATAATAATAATGTTAAATACCCGCGGGTGCAATTCCTTATTGGCGGTTTCAATGGCTGGTAACCCGATTATTTTCTTGGCCTCACGAGGAAAATCAGCCTCATCTACCTTAAAACCGGAGTCATAAACAAAGAGGGTGTTTTCATCCGAGAAATGAGCTGTACGCCCAACCGCCCTTTCGCTGAGGGCAATAACTACATCGGCTTTGTTAAATTTGGGGGCACCTATTCTTTCATCACTAACCTGGATAAAGGCGATAGATACTCCACCCCTTTGTTCCAGACCAAAGTTAGGTATATAAATGGTTTGTTTTTCTTCATTATAAGCTGCTTCGGCTATTATCTCAGCAACTGATTGCACTCCCTGACCGCCTTCACCGGCCAATGCTATTTTCACCAAAGCCATTATTTACCCCCCTTTCCAAAGGGGTTTTTTAGTTCTCCTACCGGGAAATACTGCTCCATTTCATCTTCCAGGAAGTGCCAGGTCTGCTGAGCATTAGTCCTCCAGTTGGTAGGACAGGTAGAAAGCACTTCCACAAAGGAGAAGCCGTTACCCTCTATTTGATTACGCAGGGCATTTCTAAGAAATCTTTTTAACTGTTTATATTTTGATACCGTAGCTCTGGCCACATAAGCACTATCAGGCGTAACCTGAGCAACGAACTCTGGTCCTTTGGTGGGGTATCCGGTCAATTCCGGGTCTCTGCCAAAAGGAGTGGTTTCTGTTTTCTGTCCGGGAAGGGTGGTAGGTGCCATCTGCCCTCCAGTCATCCCATAGTTGGTATTGTTAACCAGTATTAAGGTAACTTTCTCATTACGTACGGCGGCGTTGAGCAGATGCTGGGAACCAATGGAATATCCGCCTCCATCTCCCATATATCCTATAGCTATAAGTTCCGGGCGGGCTCTTTTTATCCCTACCATAACCGGAGTAGTTCGTCCGTGATGGGTCTGGGTGCTGTCACAAGCAAAGAAATCCCAGGAAAGCAAGGAACAGCCTATGTCACAACCAAAAATAGTTTTGTCCTGGATTTCCAGTTCATCTATTACTTCGCCCAGAGCTTTTAGTACAATTCCGTGCCCGCAGCCGGGGCAGAATTTATGCGGTTTGGATGGTAAATACCATGATTTTGGTGTTGCTGGTGCTACCGTCTGCATTAATATACCCCCTTCCTTAGAGAATGCTCTTCACTTTGCTAATGATGTCATAATCGATTATTCCCACACCCGGCATAAACAGGGTTTCCATTTTTATTGTTTCTCCATAAATCTCCTGCCTGGTCAAACGATAGAATTGACCGTAGGCAGATTCTGCTATAAGCAGCTTTTTAGCACCGCTTCGGGCTATGGCTGCGCGTAGTTGTTTTTCCGGATAGGGTCTAAGGGTAATGGGGCGGAAATAGCCAGCCTTGATACCCTGAGCCCGCAGGGCTTTTACCGCATCATCTGCCGCCCTGGATACCACTCCATGGGTCAGTATTATTATTTCAGCATCTTCACATTGTCTTTCCTCGTATTCCACTATTTCCGGAGAGATGCTTTCGTATTCAGCAGAGATTTTCATCACCACATCATAAAGCTCTTCTTCCAGGCTATATATGTTACATAAGTGTTGTGGTTCCCTTTCAGCAGCAGTAATACTACCGTCCAGGCCTATTAGAGGATAAGTATCAATCATTTTAATTCCGCGTGTTTCCGGATCATACATTTCCAGAGGCTCGCGCATTTTAGCCTGGTAACCGTCACCTAGAATAAAGGTAGGGAACCGGTATTTCCAGGCCGTATTAAAGCCCTTAATTACATAATCAAATATTTCCTGATGGGTAGCAGTGGAATATACTATACGCCAACCTTCTCCGTTACCTCCGAATGTGGTCAAAGTAACCTCCTGCTGGGAATAGACTACCGTCCCTGAAGATGGTCCCCCCCGCTGCTGGATGATGGCTAGCAAGGGCAGCCTCATAGCTTCAGCCATGCCGAAGGGCTCTTGCATCAAAACATTACCCGGTCCGGCGGTGGCAGTAAAAGCCTTCTTGCCGCTCTGGACTGCCCCGCAAACGGTAAAACCAGCCGATATTTCATCTTCGGTCTGGAGAAATCCCCTACCATACTGAGGAGCCAAACGGGTCCAGTAGTGCATTATTTCGTTCTGGGGGGTAATAGGGTAGCCAAACATAACGTCAGCGCCGGAAGCCAGTGCTGCCCAGGCCGCGGTCTCATTACCAGTCATAAATGCTTTTTTACTCTCGGTGATGACCTGTTGCATTTATATAAACACCTCCCATTTTCTTTAATTACAAAGCTATAATTTTTGCTACTATCCTACCATAAAGCTTGCGGCATATACCTGTGTATAAACTTGATTGGAAGATTAAATTCTTCTGCTTTGATAATTTCCCTCATGTTTTCATCAACCGCCATGTAGTCCACCGGGATGTTTAACTTCTGAGCTACTGCCCGAATTTCATTGTTACCCTGTTTAATTACATCCACTGTGGTTTGATCCCCTAAATGAGTATTGGCAACAATGGCATCCACCCGACCCAGGTTACTAATATACTCAGTAATCCTTTGGCGGCTACCGGTCATAGGGCGAGTATAATTTATTACTGCAATAACCCGTAATTCAGTTGATTCCAGGGCTCCTTCCACCAAATTCAAGGTTTTGGCCCCAAAAACACCATAACCAATATCAAGAATAATATCGCCTTCGCGCCAAAGGGCCCAGCGGGCTGCCGGGTTAAGCATGGCTCCGGTTTCTCCCAAACCGAAAGCATCTTCACTGGAATAGCCAATTATTATGAGGCCCTTTTCTTCCAGCATTTTTTTAAGAGGTCTTAAGGTATAAAAAGGCTCCACTGTGTCCAGATCCACCAGAGTTACCATATGCCCCTGGATTCTAAGCTCTAGAGCCCGGTTTATTGCCAATTCGCTTTTGCCACTGGCGTACTCTCCAACATATGCTTCTACCACGCGGGGGGAATACTGTAGGGTAAAAACAAACACCTCCTAAAAGTGCATAAAAATTTAATTGATTTTTATTAGTATAGATTATGTTTTAAATGTGAGTCAATAATTATCTTTATTTAGGGAAATGTTACTCACATTTATCCGGTACTGGTAATAAGGCTATACTATTATTAAAATAAATTTACTGATAAAACTGGGATTAAATTAAATAATACACTTTTTCCTTCCTTTAGTGCACTGTTTTTTTGTTAATTTTAGATTAAGAAGCGGTTAATAACGTACTCAATCCAACTCATTAAGTTCTGTTCCTTGCTTACCAGGCTTTTTGGTTTCTAGTAAGAGTTTTCTTTAAGCCTTCAGTTGAGTGCCGGGTAACCTGTTATCTATAGATTTTACTTTAGTAACTACTCCTATAAATAAAAAAAGGCCGATTAAGGCCTTTTTTTAAAATAAGTTTATTTTTATTGCATTAGTAATAACTGCAGGCAGATAAGTAAAATTACCCCGGGTATACCTAAGAAGCCAGCGATAAGAACACTGATAATATTAACCGGTAAAGAAAAGTCAAAATACGAGGCCAGATAGTTTACCAGTACTAACAGGACTAAACCTACCGCAGAATTTATCAATAATTTCCAGAGTAGTTTGACCGGTTTAATAAAAACCTGAGCCACTATGTAAAGGATAACCAGCAAAAATAATGCTGCTATGACAACATTTAAGACCTCCATGGCTTCCACCCCTCTTCGCTTATGACTGGCTCAAGGCCGTAATATTTTGCCCGGCGTATGATGGAGAACTGTATTCCTGCTTTATTTTTTTATAGAGATAATTGTAACGCTTCTCTGCCGCACTAATACTATAGATAGCACAATCTACCATTTCCTCATCCACTACCCGAGCAAACATGTTATGGGCACATATTAGTTCCTGGTGGGCCTCATTTAATAATTCCCGGTCAGAAAAATCAATTTTTTCTTGCTCATTTTCATTTAATAAGCGACAGGTTTTTAGCCGGCTATATAGCCTGGACCATATTTCCATAAAAAAACCCCCTGGCATATTTTTACTGTGTTATCTATCCTATGCCACGAGGTTTTATATTATGTTATATTTCTTTGCGTCCTTCCAGGGCTCGGCGCAGGGTTATTTCATCAGCAAACTCAATGTCGCCTCCTACTGGTAGGCCATGGGCCAGACGAGTGGCTTTGACTCCATGGGTGGTCGCTATTCCAGCCAGGTAGCGTGCCATGACTTCCCCTTCAATATCAGGATTTAGGGCCAGAACTACTTCTTTGATGACACCTGCCGCTAACTGCTTGATAAAAGGATCCAGGTTTAATTCTTCCAGGTTATTATCACCCATCAGGTTAAAGTTTTTGTTTAAAACGTAGTACCTGCCCTTATACCCGGTACGTTCAATAGCAATAATGTCACTGGCTTCCTCGGCCACACAAAGAATCTCTTTATCCCGGCTTTCATCCTGGCAGATAGCGCAGGGATTGCTGTCGGTCAGGTAACCGCAACGGGAGCAGGGGAAGACCTTTTCCCGGGCATCAATTATTGCCTGGGCCAGTTGCCGGGCTTCCTGGGGCGGCATTTTTAATATATACAGAGCCAGCCTCTGCGCCGTCTTGGGGCCGATGGTAGGCAGTTTAAGTAATTGGTCTATGAGGTTTTCCAGGGGTCGGGCCAGTCTCATTCCGAATCCTCCTAATTTTTCAGGAAAATAGATTTTTAAATTCACGCGGATAACGCGGATTAAGCAGGATTTCCGCAGAATTTTTTATAAGGAAAATAAACTACGAACTAGAAGGTGTACAGTAGTGCTTTTAGGTTAATCATAAAAATTCAGTGTCCTTCAGTGTCTAAAATCTATTTTTTTACAACCCGGGAATGTTGAAGCCGCCAGTGATTTTAGCCATTTCTGTGGAGACCATTTCCTGGGATTGCCGGATTCCTTCATTGACTGCGGCTATAACCAAATCTTCCAGCATTTCGATATCATCCGGGTCAACTGCCTCGGGCTTAATTTTAATCGCCATTAATTCCTGTTTGCCATTTATCCTGACCGTGATAGCACCGCCACCAGCCGAGGTTTCTACTTCTCTTTCCTTTAGTTCCTCCTGCATTTTTACAATCTGTTCCTGTACCTGCTTGGCCTGTTTTATCATTTTATTCATCGATCCACCGCCAGGGTTAAATTTCATTTATTCATCCTCCTAATCCTTTATTTCTACGATATCTTCGCCAAAGTATTCTATGGCTTTTTTTACAATGATATCATTATATTGTTCATCATCAAGGAAAATAAATTCTATTTCCACGTTCCGCTTCAAGATATCCCGGGCTACGCCTTCCAGCAGTTCCCGGTTGTCTTTTTCTTCCATACGTTCTTTATGAAAACGGTACCCTTTTTTATAGCCTATATAAAGAACATCATCGCGCGCTCCCAGCAGCCTACCCTGGGATAGCAGGGCATGGGTAGGAATTTTCTTTTCCTTTACCCCGGCCAGCAGGCGATTCCATAATATCTCCCGAGCATCCGGCTTATTCCCCCTGCTTGGGGCCTGTACCCGGGGAGTTTTGGCTTCCTGCCGGGATGGCTGCACTACCGGAGTTTCGCTGTTAAATATCTGCGCCATCTGCAGGAATGCTACTTCGAGAATAAAACGGTTCCCTTCACTGAATCTTAGCTTGTCGGCAGTGTCCATCATCAATCGCAGGGCCTGCAAAAGCTGACTCCGATCTATTTTAGATTTTTGCTCTTCTAATAATGGTTTGGCGGTTGCCGTTACTACTAAAAAGTCAGTTTCATCACCCATCACCATATATAAAAGCAAATCGCGTAAATAAAGGGCACTCTCCCGGGCCAATTGCTGGGCTTCCTTACCCTCACCCAGAGCAGCTGCCAGCATCTCAATTATTCCTGCCGTATCCTGCTCCACTACCTTTTCCAACAGGCGGGCCAGGTATAGTTCATCTACCAGTCCCAACACATCCAGCACATCTTCCTTTTTGATGGTTTTACCTTTGTAGGAATAAATCTGATCCAGGGTGCTGAGGGCATCACGCAGGCCACCATTGGCTCGCCGGGCTATTAGCTGGCCCGCTTCATTATCCAGCTCTATACCATCACTTGCCGCTACTTGCTGCAGCCTTTCCAGAATTTCAGGCCCGGTCAGGCGGCGAAAACCGTAGGATTGGCAGCGAGAACGTATAGTATCCGGTATTTTTTGGGGCTCGGTGGTAGCAAGAATGAAGATAACTGAATCCGGAGGTTCTTCCAGGGTCTTTAACAGAGCATTAAAGGCCTCGGTGGTAAGCATGTGAACTTCATCTATTATATATACCTTTTTCTTACCTTGAGCAGGTAAGACCCGTACCTTTTCCCGCAGGTCGCGAATCTCATCTATTCCCCGATTGGAGGCAGCATCTATTTCAATAACATCCATAAAGTTACCATTGTTAATATCGGTACAGGAGGAACAAACGTTGCAGGGCTCTCCTTCCTCGATATTCTCACAGTTAACCGCTTTGGCAATTATTTTAGCAATACTGGTCTTGCCAGTTCCCCGGGGGCCAGAAAACAGATAGGCATGGGTTAAGCGCCCCTCTTTAATGGCATTACGCAAGGCGGTCACGGTTTTCTCCTGCCCCACCACCTCTTCAAAACGCTGGGGACGCCAGGCTCGGTATAAAGCCAGGTAAGCCATAATATCTCTTCCTTTCGGTTACGGATACTAGCATATAAGTTCTTGATTTAGTCCTGACTTTCCTGCTGTGAAGTATACAAAATAGACGCGGAGACCGCGTCTATTTTACAATTCAAATTATTGCCGTGCACCTGGCTTCGAGAATACCCTCCAAGCGTTACTTGAACAGTTAACTCCATTCAGGCTACCCTGCGTCACACCGGATTAATCTCTTAGTGCTGCTTCCTTCCGGACCTGACACGGTTCAAGATGTCCTGTTGCGCCGGACCCAAACTTCTTAGCCACTTATTCAAGCCAGACCTTACAAGATAAACCCTGGGCTCAGGAATTCGACCCTGCTGTAGCGGGTTGCAGGTTACAAGGCACCGCTAATTCCCCGTCTAGCACGGCAAATCTTATTCTCCTATGGCTCATTTATTGTACAATCTTTTCCCCTGCTTGGCAAGCTGCAAAGCTTTACCCTCTGCTCGTTGCTCATGCTCCGGTTAGTGATTAGAAAGGTAATTAGCCAGAGTGAGTCAAAAGTTGTAGAATAAATAAATAAAGAAAGTAATGGAACCATTGTTGTATTATTTCTGTATTTCCTGCCCTAAAGCTGGTAAAAGTAATATTAATTAAGGTTCAAAAATTTTAGTATAAAGGAGAAATATAAACTATTGATCACATTTGAAGAGCTGAAAATTGACCCTCTTATTCTTAAAGCCCTCAGTGATATGGGATTTGAGGAAACCACCCCGGTACAGAAGGAAGCCATTCCGCTAGCTTTAATGGGGCGAGATCTTATCGGAAGAGCTCAAACCGGAACCGGGAAAACAGCCGCCTATGGTATACCTCTGGTGGAGTGCTGTGACGCCAATTCAGAACATATCCAGGGTGTTGTTATTACCCCAACCCGGGAACTGGCCATTCAGGTAGCAGAAGAACTGAATCGCATTGGGCAATATAAAAGAATCCGCTCATTACCTATTTATGGAGGGCAGGAGATTGAGCGCCAGATTAAAGCCTTGAAAAACCGCCCCCCTATTATAGTTGGTACCCCGGGGCGCCTTATGGACCATATGCGCAGAAAAACTATCCGTCTGCAGCAGGTTAAAATGGTAGTTCTGGATGAGGCTGATGAGATGCTTAATATGGGCTTTAGAGAGGATATTGAGGTCATCCTCCAGCAGATACCGGAAGCAAGACAAAGTCTTCTCTTCTCGGCCACCATACCAGTACACATCAAAACCCTGGCCGAACAATTTATGAAAAACCCGGAAATGGTTCACATTAAACCCCAGGAAGTAACCTTATCCCATATTGAGCAGCATTATATCGAGACCCCGGAAACGCAAAAGCTTGATGTTCTCTGCCGTCTGCTGGACATCCAAAATCCTGGTTTGGCAATAGTCTTCGGACGAACCAAGCGCAGGGTGGATGAAATTACCGAGGCCCTGAATAAACGCGGGTATTCAGCCGAAGGTATTCATGGGGACCTGACCCAGAGCAGAAGAGAGACTATAATGCGCCGGTTTAAGTCAGGAATGACCGATCTGCTTATCGCTACCGACGTAGCGGCGCGGGGCCTGGATATTACCGGGGTTACCCATATATATAACTTTGATATTCCCCAGGACCCGGAAAGCTATGTGCACCGTATCGGAAGAACCGGACGGGCCGGGGAGACCGGCGCAGCCATTACCCTGGTTACCCCCCGTGAAATAGGACATTTAAAGTACATCGAACAATTTATCCGCCAAAGGATTAAACGCCAACCAGTGCCAACCATCAACGAAGCTCTGGCCGGCTTACAGCGCATTGGTATGGAAAACCTGCTCGCGGTGGTAGAAAATGAAGATATCGGGCAGTATAAAAGCCTGGCCGAAAGCTTGTTGGATGATCATGATTCTATTACCCTTTTATCCGCGGCTCTTAAACTACTTACCCGGCAGCCGGATAGTGTTTCCTCCCATCAGCTGACCGAGGCTCCCCCCATAAAACTAAAAGATCCCTATGGCAGCAATCGACCCAAAAGACCTTATGAGAAGAGTTCCTCACGAAGCTCCAGGAAGCCCAAAAGGCCCAAACCCAGAGGTTATTAGGCAGGGAAGACCCTGCCTTAACTATTTAAACAATTGGGAAAACTTCTTCGGCACTTCGGTTTCAAAACGCATTAATTCGCCACTGACGGGATGGTGGAAGGCCAGGATATGAGCATGCAGGCCTAGTCGGCCAATAGGGTTAGTCATGGCACCGTACTTTTTATCCCCTATAATGCTGTGCCCGATATCTTTCATATGAACCCGGATCTGATTCTTGCGACCGGTTCCCAACCTGATTTCCAACAGGGAATACCCGGCTCCCGCTTCCAGCACCTTATAGTAAGTAACCGCCTCCTGCCCATCTCCAGGACTGGAACTGGAATATACCAGCCTGGTTTTGGTTTCTTGCAAGTAGGATTTGATTCTGCCTTCCTTTTTTTCTACCGGCCCTTCCACTACCGCAATATAGGCTCGATCCACTACGGCTTCTTTCCAGTTATCCTGCAGTGAATGCTTAATATCTTCGTTTTTCGCAAAAAGCATCACCCCGGAAGTCTCCCGGTCCAAACGGTGCACAATGAATATCCGATTCTCCGGGTCCTTTAAGCGGACATAATCAGTTAACTGATGGTAGGCCGTACGCTCCTTTTCCTTATCCGAAGCTATTGACAACAATCCAGCCGGTTTATCAATAATAATGATATCCGCATCTTCATATAGAATCCGCAACCCCCGGGCTGGTTTCTCATCCCGGACCAGAGCCCAGTTAATGCTTACCTCCTGGCCCACCTGTAAGGGATGGTTATACTGGGTAACTACCTGTCCATCCACCAGAACCTGGCGATGAGTTAACAAGGACTTTATGTTATTGCGGCTCTTATCAGGCATCTTCTCAATGAGAAACTTCATTAATTCTCCCGGTTCCGCTACATTTAAATTAGTCTGTCGGTCCGGCCCCGCTTTATGGCCCTGCCGCTGGTATTTTTTCATTTATAATCCTCCCTGTCACAAATCCACTTAATCCTATTATATACAATACTCAACCAAGTTAACGTAATAGAGGAAATCAAACATACTATTGGGCTAGAAAAAAAAGAGACAACGCTGATAAAATAATCTATAATTGTAAAATATAAGCAAAAGTCGGGGTGGGGGTTATCAACTCATGGATAGGCCATTTAAAAACCAGGGCGTATTAAAATTGCAACCGCATGATCATGCCTGCCTGGTATATGAATCGGAAAGCGAATGGCGGGATAATGTTATTCCTTTTATTATAGTTGGTCTGCAGCAAGGGGAGAAATGTGTTTACGGGCTTAATTACCGGAGTCGGCAATATATCGTAGATTGCTTCCGGGAAGAAGGTATAAATGTAGCGGCTTATGAAGAATCGGGACAATTATTGATTTTAGATAAAAGTGTACTACCCGGAGAGTGCAATAGCGACCGCCTGGATCAGATACAGGCTTTCTACATCCAATTCCTGAAACAATGGTTGGCTGAAGGTTACCCGGCAGTACGTTTTACCAATGAATCTTTATATACCTTATTGGGGACGGAGTCTGCCCATAACATGGTGGAAGTTAATTCCCGCATGAATACCATCATTTTCCCCCATTACCCCTGTGTAACTCTCTGCCAGTATGATCGCTTCAAAACCGACCCCAAAGTGTTGAAATATGCTATCCTGAGCCACCCGATAGTTATCAAAAACAATGAACTTTATATCAACCCTTCCAGCATTCGCGATGAACGCTTTTTAGAAATAACCAGTGACCGCTGGGAAGCTGAACACTGGTTAGCGGTTATAGAACGGGAAAACCGGGAAATGGAAAAACTACAAATGATTAACCATACCCTTAATAAGTCCAGCCAGCCCCTGTTATGTTTCCATGCCGATGGCTCTATTATAGCCTGCAATGAGGCCTTTTATCAGCTCATGGGTCGCAGTGGAGAACGTATTCAACACCTTGGAGAAATCGAGCCTTACTGGCACGATTACCTGACTGTGGTAATTCAGGAACTGAAACAAAGAGGTGCCCACCGCTACGAAAGAGAGTGGCCTCAGCCGGATGGTAGCCGGGTAGTCCTTGATATGTCAGTCCTGGCAGGATTTGATGACTCTGGAAATGTGGCCTACTATTATGCTTCTATAGTTGATGTTACCCGGCAGAAAGAAGCTGAAGAGGCTCTGCGCAAATCTGAAGAAAAATACCGGCTAATTGTTGATAATGCTTATGATGGTATTTCTATTTTTGATTCCACTACTTTTATTAGTATTTATCAAAACCCGGCCTTAAAAGAAATGTTGGGCTATCCCAGGGATACCCGGTTGAGTAACCATCTGTTTGAATATGTACATCCAGACGACTTTATCCTGGTAAAGCAAAAAATACAAGAAGGCCTGCAAAACGGCGAAGGCAGCATACAGTGTCGGGTTAAAAAATATAATGGCAGCTATATCTGGATGGAGATTAATGGTAGGGTTATGTACCAGGACAGCAACAGCCCCTATTTGCTATTCATCTGCCGGGATATAAGTCGGCGTAAACGGATGGAAGAGGAGCTAATAGCCAGCGAAACCCGCTTGCGCTACAGTGAACAGGAACTACAGCAACAGCTTGATTATTTAAACTATCTGATAAATACCATGAGTGAGGTATTTGTTACTTACGATTTAAATCATTGTGTAACCTTTGTTAACAATGCTGTATATAAACAACTGGGCTATCAGCCTGAAGAAATGCTTGGTCACAATGTGATTGATTATATCGTGGCTTCCGACAAGGAGAGGATGGCAATGTATATTAGTCATCGTTTGGAAAAAGGTGAGCCCGGCATATTCGAGACCATGGTAAAGCGCAAAAACGGCAGCGAGACCCTGGTGCGAATTAAAAGTTCACCAATTAAAGAAGACGATACCGTTGTCGGCGTTATGTTGCTGCTGGAAGATATTTCAGAGTACCGGAAAATCCAAAAAGAAATGGCCCGGTTGGATCAGCTTAATACCGTCGGGCAAATAGCAGCAGGAATAGGTCATGAGATAAGGAACCCAATGACTACGATAAAAGGATTCCTGCAGATTTTAAGTCAGAATGAGGATTTTATCCACCACCAACAATATTTTAGTCTTATGCTGGACGAGTTAGAACGGGCTAATGCAATCATCAGCGAATTTTTAGCCCTGGCCAAAAATAAGCTGGTAAATTTACAGCCCCGCAATTTAAATAGCATAATAACCGCAATATTCCCCCTGCTTCAGGCTGATGCCATGCTGGCAGATAAATCAATTGTTCTGGATCTCTCAGAAATCCCAAATTTGCTCCTGGACGAAAAAGAAATTCGCCAGCTCATACTTAATCTGGTTCGTAACGGCCTGGAGGCAATGCAGGCCGGAGGTACGGTATATATAAGCACCTGCCTGGAAGAAGAACAGGTAGTCCTGTCGGTACAAGATGAAGGCAACGGTATTGACCAGGATCTGCTGGATAAACTCGGAACTCCCTTCTTTACAACCAAGGATAATGGTACCGGATTAGGCCTGGCCATATGTTTCAGTATAGTGGCGCGCCATGAAGCCAGTATTCACCCATATACCAGTCCGAACGGAAGCACCTTTGTTATCTCTTTTAAAATCCCCAGTTTAAGTACGGAGCAGATGACTTTACCCCTGGTATATTAGACTGTTACCGCTAACGTTAATCCATAAGCAATCGTCTTGAACAATTGAATAATTAGAAAATAGTGGTCTGTATGTGGACAAAAGATCACTGTTTTTTAGGTTAGCACTGCTGTTTTCAATGGTTATTTTTCCCATGTTGTCTTTGAGCCATCCTTAAAGCTTGTATTAACGGCTTCAATTCCGGTGTTATCTCATTAATAATCTTACCCATATCTAACTGCTGAATAAATCCTTTTAAATTGGAACCTTTTATGTAAACATTATTGGCTTTTTTGAATAAACTTTTTAGCTTCTGAATACCAGTTCCACCTGGAAGTGGTGTATCTTGCGGAAGTCTTAAAAATGTCAGTATACCTGAGTAATCCTTTAAGAACCAATCTTCGATAGAATATCTAGCCTTAATATGAATTACTCGATTAGCTCCAGCATTCTTCAAGTCTGCCATAACTAAATTCCAATCAACGGGTGGTTTGCGTGCATATTCGAAAACATCTGTGTCATAACAAAGTACAACGTCAAAAGTAATTCCCGGGTTGTCTCTTAAAATTTGATTGTTAAAGATTCGGACTATTTTATTTTGAAAGTTTTTTATGCCCTTTACGTTTCTATAAATAATTCTGTGACTCCTACCAGATTGGGGCTCCTGTAATTGCAACCATTGCACCAAGGCTTTAAAGAATTCAATTTCCGTATCCCCTTCAACGAAAAATACGATACCTCGTAAGTCCAATGGTTAATCACACTCCAAATATTTAATAAGCTCATTAATATCTTCCTCTGGACCGCTCATTAAATCAAAAATATAATCACCAATAGATTCTCTAGCTTCTGCTGCGTCTTTTTCCAAAGCTCTTTTACAGGAAGAATTTATAGCAAAGAAACGAGCCACACCATTATCTGAAGGCAGACCCACATATATGTTTGAGGGATCTAAATACTGAATCAAGTATGGAGAATGGCTGGTTACTAATACTCTGCAGTCTTCAGTTATTTGATCAACGATTTCCAGTAAATGCTGCAACAGATTCGGATGGATGCAGTTTTCAGGTTCTTCAATAGCCACAAGCGACAATTTATTATGATCCGATAGTATTATACAAGCAAGCAATAAAAGAATACGTTTAGCACCATCTGACATATTCTCAAAATTAATTGACTGATTTAGATTCTTATCCATTACAAACAGTGCAAATACCTCATTTGTTACTTTCAAAGGAAGATTTTCCGGTATATTATGTTCAATTTCTCCTTTTAAAGTGGCCCGTGCTACCTCTATCTTTTCAATCTGCGGAAATAGTTGCTTATAAGAGTTAATTAGCAGTTCATATTTATCAACAGTCGCTGGATCTTTCTTTAAATGATATATTGCTCGCGGAAGATTCTCCAGATTATCAATTTGTAAAGCTTCCCGATCTGTACGGACAAATGGATCCGGTTGATAGGCAGGTTCTGCATCCAAATGACGTTCGATATGGACACTGAGTTTGTTGATTTTATTAAGGATATCTATAAAAAACAAATTATCATAAGCATGTAATTTGTTTATTACCAGTTCATCTTCCTCAATGATAATAGGATAATCGCAACGACCACTTTCAGCTTTTTTATATTTTGCTTTATTATCGTCCCTTAAAATATAGCGGGCATACTTCTGCCCTTTTTTATCTCTCTTCACTTTAAGCCATTCAGACGTAATGTTTCCGCCTGTTTTATTGCTCTTAATCCATCTAAACTGAAAACCATAGGTAACCCACACCTTGCCGAGAGCAGAATCGGTATCAGTAGTCATTTCCAACTCAAATTTGAAATCTTCTTGGGCCAATTGTTTATTGAGTGGAACTCCAGGTATCCAACGCATCATGGCCATTTTACTATCACTCGAAATAAAACTAATTCCAAAATCAATGGCTGTTAGCAGGTTAGATTTACCAAAACTGTTCAGGGAAATAAGAGACTGAATTTTGTCAAAATGCAAAGTAGTAGTATCAATGTTTCTAAAACCATGCACAGTAATTCTTTCAATCTTCATAGCGTTCACCTCTGCATTCCAATAATTTGAACCAAATATATTAACCATCTTATTTATACCACCTTTTTTAGATATGTGCAATATAATTATGCGCTTGTTCGTATTTTTATATACCTAATTACATGTTTAAATGATTTGGCGTATTATTATATTGCTTGTATTTGACAGGTAATAATATTTAGCATATATTTTATGGAAAGAGTTCGGGAAACAATAAAGTTTGTTTTGCTGGACTCCCAAACAGCGGTTTGCAGGCGGACTTATCGCGAGTTATTGGAAAGGAGGTATTTATCTTCGGATGCGGGTATATAGAGCAGTCTTTCCTGTGAGAGGGGAGCTCTAATAACGGAGCAGATGACTTTACCCCTGATTTGATAACAATAATAATGAAAAAGTTGAACATTTGCTGGCAAACATGGAAATCAGCGATAAGAAAAAGGCATATCCGCCGGAATTATCCAGCGGACAATGCCAACGGGTGGCCATCGCCCGAGCGATTATCAACAAACCTTATTGGCTGACGAACCGACAGGGGCACTGGACGAACAGACTGGCCGCCACATAATGGATATTATCAAGAATCTTAATGAACAGGGCATTACCACGATTATAGCCACTCATGACAGGGATATCGCCAGTTCTTGCCAGAGGATTATTCAATTAAGTGACGGGCGTATTGCAGTTGTTACTGCTTGAAATCTATGGTAGTGCCATTGATATCAACCGCTCTAACATTCTTGACATCCAGCAGAGAACCGGGCATGTATTTGATAATAATCTTCCCGTTTTCATTTAAAGTGTTGGTGGTATTGAAATCATCAACCCTCTTGCCGTCGGTCATGATAGCGGCAATAGCGAGGTTATCCGAGGTATCTGCGCCAGGGGGCTTTCCACTTCCCATTATGGTAATTCCCAGCGGAGATATGGCGACACGGGTGATTTTCATGCTGCCCGCCTCTATATTGCAGGCGGCCTCTTGCGCTTTGGTAATCGCCTCAATCTTGAATGTGGTTTGCCAGTTTCCTTCAGTTTGCCGGTCATAGGATACAAAATATCCCTTTAGCTTTAACCCGCCCAACTCCGTTTTATCCAGTTCAAATATGTTTTCTTCATATTTGGAGGTACCTTCCGCCTTGTAGTTCAGGGAAACATTGCTGGGGTAAATCATATTTCCGGCAGCGTCGGTCAGATAAAGATACCCGTTGTTTTCAACACCGTCGCAGCTCCACCTGACCTGCACATGCAGCCGGCCATCCACTCTGCCGATATTGGATATCTCGGCAAAGTCGATTCCAGGTAAGGGGATGCGAAGTGCATCCTTTTTTAAAACTTCTATTGTGCCTTGTTCCCTAAGGGTTGAATACAGCTCACCGCCTCCGCCGGGAGAGTTATTCATATCAAATACGGTTGTTTCAGGAGCCTGGGGAAGAGAAACCGTCCACCGGGCACCGTCTCCGCTTGGATACAGCTCACCGCCCCCGCCGGGGGAGTTGTTCATAGCCAATGCAGTTGTTTCAGGATCTTGAAGCAAGGCAGTTAAGTCTA
>Ga0265294_10003986_pt1 | contig 18597 bp, 15 predicted proteins | sample MunlanPumphouse3_FD_192504 | JGI IMG/M metagenome (GOLD analysis project Ga0265294, IMG submission 192504) | Groundwater microbial communities from a municipal landfill in Southern Ontario, Canada - Pumphouse #3 | ecosystem: Environmental > Aquatic > Deep subsurface > Groundwater | place...
ATTTGGTGGACCTTATTTGGGATATTTAGCGACTACCAAGGCTTTAATGCGGAAAATGCCAGGACGAATTTGTGGGATGAGCAAAGATATTGATGGGAAACGGGCCTTTGTATTAACATTGCAAGCTCGTGAACAACATATTAGACGTGAAAAAGCCAATTCCAATATTTGTTCAAATCAATCACTAATGGCATTATCTGCTGTTATTTATATGAGTATCATGGGTAAAAAAGGAATGGAAGCTGTAGCAAAACGGGCTTATGACAATGCTCATTATTTGGAAAAAGCCTTGATTGCTACGGGTCGATTCTACTTGGTTTCTTCTCTTCCTCATCATAAAGAATTTGTATTGCGTTATGATGGCGATTTATCGTTATTACAAAGTAAGTGGCAAGCACATGGCTTTTTAGGAGGTCTTAATCTTGATCAGCATCATTGCTTATTTTGCGCTCATGAAACGCGGTCAAAAGATGAGATGGATCGATTGGTGAAAGTAGTAGGTGATATTCATGGTTGATGTACTAATTTTTGAACGGTCTGTGGAAGGTCGGGTAGGCTATTCTATTCCTTCAACAACTGTGCCAAGTCAAGACGTTCCTTTTGAGTTTCGTCGAGAGACCCCATTGAAGTTCCCAGAAGTGAGTGAATTGGATGTGGTTCGTCATTATACGATTTTATCACAAAAAAATTATGGGGTAGACCAAGGGTTTTATCCTTTAGGATCATGTACCATGAAATATAATCCTAAAATAAATGAGGACATGGCTAAATTGGATGGGTTTACTCAATTGCATCCCCTTCAAGATGTGGCCACTGTTCAAGGAGCCCTTCAACTATATGATGACATGAATAAAGCTTTATCGAGTTTAACAGGTCTTGCCGCGTTTACTTTTAACGGAATTGCTGGTGCCCATGGGGAACTTATTGGCTTAATGATTATGAAAGAATATCATTTAAAGCGAAATGATCTTCGTCGTACCAAAGTTATTGTTCCGATTAGTGCTCATGGTACCAATCCTGCTAGTAGTTCACTGTGTGGATTTGAGGTTGTTCAAGTCGCTACTAATGAACATGGTTGTGTGGATTTGGATGCATTAAAGAAAGTTCTTAATGAGGAAGTGGCAGGAATTATGCTTACCAATCCCAATACTTTGGGATTGTTTGAACGCGATATTTGTGAAATTAGTGCAATGATGCATCAAAATGGAAGTTTAATGTATTATGATGGGGCAAACCTAAATGCCCTATTAGGGCATGTTCGTCCAAGTGATATGGGCTTTGATATTATGCATATTAATTTACATAAAACCTTTTCAACTCCTCATGGAGGAGGCGGACCTGGATCAGGTCCAGTTGGCGTTCGTGCTGATTTGGTTGATTTACTTCCCAATCCACAAGTCCGAAAGATTGATAATCAATATGAATGGGTTAATAATCCTCAGTCGATTGGTTTTGTCAGTGGATTTCATGGTAATTTCTTAGTTGTGCTTCGTGCTTATGCGTATTTATTGAGTTTAGGCAAAGAAAATATTAGACAAGTCTCGCTGTTATCAGTACTTAATGCGAATTACGTGAAAGAATCGCTAAAAACTTGGTACAAACTTCCGATTCAAGATGTTTGTATGCATGAGGTTGTATTTGATGGATTGATTAGTGAAAAAGCAACCACCCTAGAAGTTGCTAAGAGATTACTTGATTATGGATATCATCCTCCTACAATTTATTTCCCATTATTATTTCATCAATCGCTTATGATTGAACCCACTGAAGTGGAGTCGAAAGAAACTTTGGATGCCTTTATTGAGGTGATGAAAACCATCGCTTTAGAAGCCATTAGTGATCCCCAACTTCTTAAAGATGCTCCACATCATACTCCGGTGCGACGAATTGATGAAGTTAGTGCCGCTCGGAATCCTATTCTAACAATGAAGGATGTTCTTCATGAATGATCTTCTCATTATTGGCGCAGGACCAGGAGGATATGAACTGGCTCTTAAAGCCTCGCAAAAAGGATTAAAAACTGTTTTGATTGAAAAGAACCGTTTGGGAGGAGTATGTTTACATAGTGGATGTATTCCAACAAAGGCATGGATTAAAACGGCTGAAGTGTTGCGTGAGGCTCAAGAATTTGCAATGCTGGGAATTCAAACATCGGGGTTAACGCTCAATTTTTCTGAAGTTTGCAAACGAAAACAACTGATCATCGAAACGTTGGAAGAAGGAATTCGGTTTGCTCTTGAAAAAGCCAAAGTCCAAGTTGTTTATGGAGAGGCAAAATTAATTAAGTCTCATCAGGTTCAAGTGGGAGAAACTCTTTATGAGGCTTCCTCCATTGTGATTGCAACAGGGTCTAGACCCTTGATGATTCCTGGATTTCAAGAAGCATGGGATTCCACTCAATTGTTAGATGCGACATCTATTCCAACAAAACTCATTATTATTGGGGGCGGCATTATTGGTATTGAGATGGCGTGTATGATGCAAGCTTTTGGGTCTCAAGTAACGGTAGTTGAGTTTATGGACCGTATTCTTCCAACAGCTGATCGTGAAATTTCTAAACGTCTTCAAGCTTATGTAAAAAAACAAGGAATTGTTTTATACTTAGGGGCAAAAGCAAATAAAATGGATGACCATGGCGTGTTTATTGAATCCAAAGGACAGTTGATCTTTTTAGAGGCAGATAATGTATTGGTTGCAGTGGGAAGACGTCCAAATATTGAAGGACTGGGTCTTGAAGACTTGGGTATTCAATTTACTCCAAAAGGAATTCAAGTGAACGACTCTTTTCAAACCAATATTTCTAATATTTATGCTATCGGTGATGTGACTGGTAAAATAATGTTGGCTCATGTGGCGACTTATCAAGGATATCAAGTCCTTCATCAATTGCTTCATGAGGAAAGTCATATTCGTTTTGAGTTCACTCCAAGTTGCGTATTCTCATTTCCAGAAGTCGCGTGGGTCGGATTATCAGAAGATGGTCTTGATTTAGGATCGTTTATAACATATAAGAGTTTATATAGAGTTAATGGTAAGGCTCAAGCTTTAAATGCCACGGATGGATTTGTGAAAATATTGGTTCGCGATCAAAAAATTATAGGAGTTCATATCATTGGATTGCAAGCATCTGCCCTTATTCAAGAGATGAGTGCACTTATGCATTTAAATATGAGCGTGAATGTTTTTAAAGATATTATACATGCTCATCCAACATTAAATGAAATCCTTCACTCGTGTTTTCAAGAATAAATGAAAGTGACTTTAGAACGATCTAAAGTCACTTTTTTATGACATAGACGAATAACGACTTCAATTGACAAACTAGGGGAGTTATGATAAAATATTTTTAAAGATTGAGGGTAATCTATGCGCATGTTACTAATGAAATTTAAAGAAGTTGCCTTTTCTGTGATTCCAATCATGATGATTGTCACGCTTCTTCATGTGACGGTGGTTCCACTTGAACCGGTGGTTTATACGCGCTTTATTATTGGATCCGTACTTATTATGGTTGGATTGACTATTTTTTTAATTGGTATTGATATTGGAATAACGCCCATTGGTCAATTGTTTGGGTCTAAATTAGCAAAATCCAACAAAATATGGCTAGTTGTGGTGTTTGGAATTTTTCTTGGATTTGTTATTTCTATTGCTGAACCAGACCTTGAAATACTAGCACGTCAAATTGAGATAATTACTCAAGGTGTTATCTCGGCTAGCCAACTCATTATTTATGTATCTATGGGTGTTGCTGTGCTTGTGATGTTGGGTTTGATTCGCATTTTATTTGATATACCATTGTATAAAATATTGTTTGTAATGTATGGACTTATTTTATTATCGATGTTTTTTATTCCCCAATCGATGATGGCGATTGCTTTTGATTCTTCAGGAGCTACAACGGGGGCATTAACGGTTCCGTTCATATTGGCCCTGGCGGTTGGTGTGTCTAACCTTAAGAAAAATGGTAAGAAATCTGAAAAAGATAGTTTTGGATTGGTTGGGTTGGCTTCTAGTGGGGCAATTGTAGGAGTATTGATGTTGTCTATTTTGACTCGGGTTGACACGTTAAGTGGTGAAGTGGTAGAGGTTACTGATTTGGGAACATCTATTTGGTCTCCATTTCTTCGTGCTATTCCTAGTGAAGCCCAAAGCACGGTTATTTCAATTATTCCTGTTTTGATGATTTTTGTTGTTGCCAATTTACTAGTGTTTAAAGTCTATAAACGACAATTTTCTCGGATTCTTAAAGGATTTGTTTATGTGTTTGTTGGTCTTATTTTATTTTTAGTGGGGGCCCATCAAGGGTTCATGGAAGTGGGATATACTATTGGGCGTGAAATGGCGCAATTAGATCAAAAAATATGGTTGTTATTGGTATCGTTTGTGATTGGGGTGACTATTGTCATTGCTGAACCTGCCGTTTACGTTTTAACAAGACAAATAGAAAACATTACCAATGGATATGTTAATCGCAAATTTGTGACCTTCTTTTTGTGTTTTGCGATTGGGATTGCTCTTGTTCTCAATATGGTGCGAATTTTAGTTCCAACTATTAAATTGTGGCATATTCTTGTTCCTGGATATCTATTGGCATTGGGATTAATGTTTGTTAGTCCTAAACTGTTCGTGGGAATTGGCTTTGATGCTGGAGGGGTAGCGTCTGGTCCGATGAGTGCAACCTTTATTTTAACATTTGCTCAAGGGGTTGCGTTTAGTTCTCCAGCCACTGGGCTTGTTGAAAATGCTTTTGGAATGATTGCTTTAATCGCCATGATGCCGATCATCTCTATTGAAATTCTTGGATTATTATTTAAGATTAAATCTAAGAAGGAAGGAATTGACTATGTTATATAATAATTATGAATTATATTGTTTCATTCTCCCCTGTGGGAAAGCAACAAAAGCAATTCGTGTTGGGAAAGTCCATGGGTTGAAAGGGGCGACCATTCTTCGAAGTCGAGGAACGGTTAACAATGTTATTTTAAACTTTCTTGGATTGATAGATGATTGTCGTGAGTTGGTGTTAATGGGTGCTGAAAAAGTTGTTGGCGATGAAGCATTGGCTGCGATTTCCACGGAACTAGAAATGAATAAACCGAGTCATGGGATTGCTTTTTCCATTCCATTGAGTAATATTATTGGAGCACATTGTTATAAAGAAGTGACAGAGAATAGAAAAGAGGAAAATCATATGGAATATAAATTGATTATTACAATTGTTGAAAGAGGAAATGCGGAACAAGTCATCGATGCGGCTAAACGAGCGGGTTCACAAGGGGGAACGATTATCAATGGACGAGGATCTGGAATTCATGAGACGCAAAAAATCTTCAACATTGAAATCGAACCCGAAAAAGAAATCGTATTAATTATTGCAAAAAATGATCAAGTTGAGATCATTACGAATTCTATTCGCGAAGAAATCCATATTGATGAACCAGGTAAGGGAATTATTTTTGTCACAGAAGTGACTCAAACATTGGGATTATTTAAGGGAAAATAATATAAAGTAATTGTTTGATTTGATTGTTGACTTTGTTACTTTAAGCAAAAGGTCATCCTAAAGAATGACCTTTTTATTTGCTATATTTTAAAATAAAAATGTAATGTAAACGTTTTATATAAAAAAAGATATTGACATTTTTTTCTATAAGTGTATAATCAATTACAATATAAGCAAATGCGATGAGCAGAAAAAAAGTAATTTGTGGATAGGTTTAGAGAGCTACTGGTTGGTGTAAAGTAGTCCGTGAAGCAAGTGAAATCTCATTCTGTTAGCAGTTTTCTGAACTTAAGTAGGAAAAACCGATTGGCACTCGTTAACGTGCTAGCAATGTGTTTGCATTGGTTAAAAGTGGTTGAATTTATTCAGCAATGAGAGTGGTACCGCAGAAGTAATAGCTTTTGTCTCTTTGAGACAAGGGCTATTTTTGTTTAAAGCACTGCTTATATGGAAAGGGAAAGGAAAAGGTATGAAAAAGTTTTTTGTTTTAGTTATGTTATTGGTTGTGGGCTCCGCATTAGTGGGCTGTCAGAAAGACGACACCATTGGATTTGGTGTTATTGGTCCTTTTACTGGAAGTTTAAGTAGTTATGGTGAGGCGGTCCGTAAAGGCGTTGTCCTCGCTGTTGAGGAAATTAACCGTGATGGCGGTGTATTAGGAAAGCAAGTTGTTCTTTATGATGAAGATGATGAAGGAGAAGGAGCTCAAGCATTGGCTGCTTTTGGACGAATTGCGAATAAAATTGATGTGCTTATTGGTGAAGTTACCAGTGGAAATAGTAAAATTATTGCTGCAGAAGCAGAAGATAATCACACACCGATGATTTCTCCTTCAGCAACGGATGCTGCTGTAACTGAAGATCGTGAATATATCTTTAGAGCTTGTTTTCTTGATCCTGATCAAGGCATTGCCATGGCAAAATTCAGTGCAGAAGATTTAGAAGCTACCAAAGTTGCTGTGATTTATGATACGAGTGATACGTATTCTAAAGGCGTAGCTGAAGCATATCGTGGCGAAGCGTTACGGGTGGGCTTAGAAGTTGTTATGTTTGATGGAGGATTTAGACCAGCAGATACTGATTATAGTAGTTTAATTACTACGCTTAATGGACTAGATGTAGATGTCGTATTTGCTCCTGTATATTATGAACAAGCATCGGTCTTTATTACTCAATTTAGAAATTCAGGAAATGAAATACCTGTTTTGGGTGCTGATGGGTTTGATGGAATTATGACAGTGTCTGGCGTGAATCCTGCAAAAATTGATAATGTTTATTTTTCAAATCATTATTTAGCAAGTGACTTGGATAATACTCGTCTTCAAGCGTTTATTACGGCATATCAAGCAAAATATGAGGAAACTCCTAATGCGTTTTCTGCGTTAGGGTATGATGCTACTTATATTGCAGCAGCAGCCATTCGTGAAGCGGGAAATCTTGATCCTATTGCTATTAAAGATGCCTTAACTGTTTTAACTTATGTTGGGGTGACAGGCTCATTCCAATTTAATGAAACAGGAAATCCAGAAAAGGGAATTACGATTGTTAAGTATGTTCAAGGGGTCATGGAAAAAGCAAAAGTCCTTGAATAAATAAAATGAAAGAGGTGAGGTTATGAGATTGAACACCATCATTGAACAAATCATGAATGGATTGCAAAAGGGTAGTGTTTATGCACTGGTTGCTTTGGGATATACGATGGTGTATGGAATTGTTAAATTGATCAATTTCGCTCATGGTGATTTCATCATGGTTGGAGCCTATACGACCATTTTTTCAATTCCATTACTAGCCTCCATTGGCTGTCCATTGTGGTTATCAATTATTGTTGCTATACTAATTTGTTCACTTTTGGGGATATTGACCGAAAAAGTGGCATATAAACCACTGCGACAATCGTCAAGAATTACGTCGTTGATTACTGCTATTGCGATTAGTTTGTTGTTACAAAACTTATTTGCAAAATTATTTACTTCTTCCGCGCGGATGTTTACCCAAGTATTCATCTTCGATGTTCCAACGATTATTATTGGGACTGTGAAGTTACATAAGGTATCAATTCTAACGTGTGCCATTTCGATTGTGGTGATGGTTTGTTTGCAATTATTTGTGAAGAAAACAAAGATGGGAAAAGCCATGCGTGCCGTATCAGAAAATCCTGATGCTGCCAAACTGATGGGAATCAGCATTAATCGTGTGGTATCTTTCACATTCGCGATTGGAGCTGGCTTAGCTGGTCTTGCTGCCATTATTTTTTGTAGTTATAGCATGTCTTTTGACCCCTATGTAGGAGGAAGTCTTGGTATCAAGGCATTTGTGGCAGCCGTTTTGGGTGGTATTGGAAGTATACCAGGAGCAATGCTCGGAGGGTTCTTAATTGGGCTATCAGAGAGCATGACTCAAACCTTTTTATCCTCAGAATGGGTCGATATCATTGTTTTTTCAATCTTAATTTTCATTCTTCTATTTAAACCATCTGGTTTAATGGGGAAGATGACAAGTGAGAAGGTGTAAGTATGAAAACACCAAATCGCTCGATGGTATCATTTGGAAACGTTCAAAAGCGATACCTATTAAATTTTGTTTCATGCTTTGTTTTACTCGTGTTAGTTCAGGTTTTTATGGGAAATATACACGGAACAAATTACTTGGTAATATTGACCATTAATTGCTGTATTTCAATTATTTTAGCTGTGTCTCTTAATTTAACAACAGGATGTTTGGGAGAAATGGTATTAGGTCATGCCGCTTTTATGGCGATTGGAGCTTATGCTTCGGCTATTTTATTAAAAGCAGTATCGATGCCGGCCTTGTTAGGTTTCTTTTTGGGACTTATATTATCCTTTTTAATGGCAGGATTGATTGGTTTTCTAGTGGGAATTCCAGCGCTTCGCCTTAAAGGTGATTATTTAGCCATTATCACATTGGGATTTGGAATGATTATTAAATCCTTATTAGAAGTGTTGAATTTTACAGGTGGAGCTGCTGGAATCGATGGTATTCCGCGCAACACTACCGTGGTATTATCTGTTTTGATGGTGATGGTAGTCGTTGCTTTTTTGTTTACTTTTATGCGTTCTCGTTTTGGACGCTCAATTTTAGCCATTCGTGAAAACGAAATTGCAGCTGCAGCTACAGGTGTTCCGGTCACCCAAGTCAAGGTGTTGACTTTTGCTCTTTCAGCTGCTCTAGCGGGGATTGCCGGGGCATTGTATGCTCAATATATGCGCTCAATTTCTCCTGCTACGTTTCATCTTGATTATTCAATTGAAATTTTAGTCATTGTCGTTTTAGGGGGATTGGGATCTTTTACGGGATCGATTCTAGCTGCTACGATTCTTGTTATTCTTCCCGAATTTCTGCGTGTATTTAATGATTATCGCATGATTATTTATTCTGTTGCCTTAATTATTATTATGCTAAAAAAACCAGGGGGAATTTTAGGAAGATTTGAATTTTCACTGTCAAAACTACTGATATTTATTAAAACCCAATTTTTTCGAAGGAAGGTAAAAGATCATGAGTGAACCATTGCTGCAAGCGAAAAACATTGAAATTAGTTTTGGTGGACTAAAAGCTGTTTCAAATTTCAATTTATCGATTTATCCTGATGAATTAGTGGGTCTAATTGGTCCAAATGGAGCGGGAAAGACGACGGCATTTAATTTGCTTACTGGTGTATATCAGCCGACTCATGGGGATATTACGTTGGCAGGAGAACGATTAAATGGTCTTCCTCCTCATGTTCTCGTTAAAAAAGGAATTGTGAGAACATTTCAAAATATCCGATTGTTTAGAACCTTATCAGTTTTAGATAACGTCAAAGTTGCTTGTGGATTAAGGACAACCTATCATGTCCTAGATGCTATCTTTCGAACAAAACGTTTTTGGAAGGTAGAGCAAGAGATGGATGAAAAGGCAAAATCTATTTTAAAAGTATTTCATTTGGAAGAATATGCTGAAGAATATGCAAAAAATCTTCCGTATGGGAAACAGCGTCAACTTGAAATTGCTCGAGCCATTGCTACTGATCCCAAATTGTTATTACTTGATGAACCGGCAGCGGGGATGAATCCAACGGAAACACAAGAGTTGATGAAGACTATTGAGTTTATTCGGTCTTTTTATCACTTAACTATTCTTTTGATTGAACATGATATGAAATTAGTCATGGGAATTTGTGAACGTCTTATCGTATTGGATTATGGAAAAATCATTGCTGAAGGATTGCCACAGGCAGTAGCCAATGATCCCAAGGTTATATTGGCGTATTTAGGAGATGATTAAATGCTTAAAGTAGCAAATTTGATTGTTCGATACGGCGATATTGAAGTGATTCATGGATTATCTATGGTTGTGCCTGATGGAGAAGTAGTGGCTTTTATTGGTGCTAATGGGGCTGGAAAAACCACTATTTTGAAAACAATCTCACGATTAGTGGAATCTACTAGTGGAGAGATTGAATTAAATGGCGTGTCGTTGCTCTCATTATCTGCTGAAAAAATAATTGCTTTAGGCCTTGCTCATGTTCCTGAAGGGCGTGAAGTCTTTGCGGGTATGTCAGTAGAAGAAAATTTAGAAATGGGAGGATTTATTTTAACCGACAAAGCCCTTGTGAAAAAGAGAATTGAAGATATGTATCGATTATTCCCTCGATTACGCGAACGAAGAAAACAATTTGCAGGAACTTTATCGGGTGGCGAACAGCAAATGTTATCCATTGGACGAGCACTGATGACGGATCCTTCGATAATTTTGATGGATGAACCTTCAATGGGACTATCTCCTATTTTGGTCAATGAAATTTTTGCGATTGTACAAAACATCAAAGCCATGGGAAAAACAGTGTTACTAGTCGAACAAAATGCAAAGAAAGCCTTACAAGTTGCTGATTATGTGTACGTTTTAGAAACGGGAACCATTGTCTTAGAAGGAAAAGCAGACGTAATGATTGAAAACGATGCCATCAAAAAAGCCTATCTAGGAGCTTAAGAAGTGATTATCACTTCTTTTTTCATTGAGATAATGATTGAATTGTTCTAGGTTTTATGGTACACTAATAAAGTAATAGGAGATTAACGCTATGAATTTTATAAAAGCCTTTTTTATTCCCCAAAAAATGAAACGGTTCCGTTTTATGACTATTTTTATTGCCATTGCCATCTTTGTTATATCGGTATACTTATTAAGAGTTCCTTATCAAGTGATAACAAAGAATTCAAAGCCTGAATTGGTTCAACAAGATATTCTTCGAGTGTTAGCATTTGATGAATTGGATGATGCGGGATTTGATTTTGCTCCCATTAAGAGTGCTCAATATCGAGTGGTTAATGGATCATTGACGTGTGATTTTGAGGATGAAGATACTTATCGTTTGTATACAGCCACTGATACGTTGAATGATCGTTCGATTCGGATTACTTTTGTCTTTGATCCTCATAACAATATTGCTGAACAACTAGAAGAATTGGGTACCCAATATCGATCGATTTATAATATTGAAGACAATGCAGATGCTGTCACATTAGAACGTATTGGTATTATTGAAAAGCTCGCGTTTGTTGAAAAACAAGCCGATCCACTATTAGATGTTCCTGCATTTTTTGCAACAAAGCATGATTTAACTGATGACGCTTTGAGAGAAGAAGGCAATGCTATTTCTAGATTTTCTTATTTTGGAATTACACCAGTTAGTACTCAAGATGATTATGTTTTGATCTTTACCGAAAAATATATTGAATATCAAATTCCGTTGTATTCAGTTGATTTGGAATTATTGACTCCTCAACAAACATTGGCAACGGTGACTTATACTAGTTTTATGGATTTTGATGTTGGAACGATGGATACCATTAGTGATTTTGGTCAAAAATTTGCATCTAATATTTTAGATTTATATATTGAATATAGTACGGTCCAATATACGCTACAAGCGATTTTAATCATTATTTTCTATCCAGCGTTGATTGTTATTATTATGTGGTTGTTCTTTAGAAGAAATGGATACTTAAAGACTTTTAAAGAATATTACAACATCGCTGCAATCTCATCGGTGATTCCAACTTTGATTACCTTTGTTATCCTTTGGTTTTTACCGACCATGATTACCCTTTACGGATTAATCTTGTCAGTCTTTTATATATTCATGTTATATCGAATCAATTTATCTCCGATAGATCCTGAAGAAGTGAAAGAAGTCAAAGAATCTACAGATCAATTAAAACAATTAACTCATTAAAAAATATTTTTAAGATGTTCCTTGCCCAACCATCTTAATAAAAAACAAGGAGAAAATATGACAATTTTACGTATGGTGAAATTAGCGTTGGTCAGTGCTATTTATATAGTGTTTACGGTCATCGTTCACCCTTTATCGTATGGTGCGGTTCAGTTCCGCTTTGCTGAAATTTTGGTGTTACTATGTTTTTTCCGAAAGGATTATGCTTACGCCATGATTCTTGGTTGTTTTATTGCTAATTTATTTAGTCCAATCCTTTTATATGACATTGCCTTTGGTACGTTGCATACGATTTTGAGTGTTATCTTAATTGGAAGATCGAAACGATTGTGGGTTGCCGCTCTAGTTCCAGTTCTCTTGATGCCCATTATTGGATTTGAATTAACCTTGGCTTTGAAGTTGCCATTTTTTCTAACAACACTTACAAGTATGTTGGGAGAAGCAGCAGTTGTGTGGTTGATCGGGTATCCCCTATTTACCATGTTAAGAAAAAACAAAGGGTTCCTTCAATTGATTGAAGCGAACTAGAATGGGAGAACAAATGAAATTTAATGAATATTGTTATATTCGTCCAAATGTTGAAGACATTAAAACGAAGGTTGAGACTTTAATTACACGTTTTGAGAACAGTTCATCTGTAGAAGAGCAATTTGCATGTTATGATGAATTGCGGGTTATTTTCAATACGGTCGATACCATGGGGAATCTTGCTTTCATTCGTCATTCAATTAATACTAATGATGAATTTTATGAAAAAGAACAATCATTCTTTGATGAAAAGGGTCCTCTATTTCAAGAAATGGGCAATCACATCAATCAAATGATTATCAATTCTCAATTTAGACCTGATTTAGAAGCACGATATGGAAAATATTTATTTGAGAAAATCGAACTTCAATTAAAGACATTTAAGCCTGAGATTATTGATGATTTAGTTCAAGAAAATAAATTAGTAACGAAGTATTCAAAAATTTTAGCCAGTGCTAAAATTGATTTTGAGGGAGGAATTCGTAATTTATCACAAATGACTGCTTTCACGCAATCATCTAATCGCGATGTTCGTCGCCGTTCTCAACTTGTAGTTGCTGGATTTTTAAGTGAAAACGAAGAAGAACTGGATTTGATTTATGATGAATTGGTTCATATTCGCGCAAATATGGCAAAAAAACTCGGATTCAATAATTATGTGGAATTGGGATATGCGCGTTTAGGGCGAACTGATTATGGACCTGAAGAAGTTGCAAATTACCGTAAACAAGTTTTAAAAGATATCGTTCCAGTTTGTCAAAAGTTAATCAAGCGTCAACAAGAACGGCTTGGTTTAGATGATTTTAAGTATTATGATCTTAATTTGAAGTTCTTAAGTGGAAATGCGAAACCAATTGGTGATCGTGATTATTTGGTTGATCAAGCCCAACATATGTATGGAGAGATGTCCAAAGAAACAAAAGAATTCTTTGATTTTATGGTTGAACATGAATTATTGGATTTAGAAGCTAAACCTGGAAAACAAGGAGGAGGATATTGTACCTTCATCTTTGATTATAAATCACCCTTTATCTTTTCTAACTTTAATGGGACAAGTGGAGATATTGATGTTTTAACTCATGAGGCAGGACACGCTTTTCAAGTATTTCAATCTCGTAATTTTGATATTCCAGAATATATGTGGCCAACTTACGAGGCGTGCGAAATTCATTCAATGAGTATGGAGTTTTTTGCATGGCCATGGATGAAACAATTTTTTGGTGATGATGAACCAAAATATAAATATGCTCATTTATCAGAAGCCTTGTTGTTTGTTCCTTATGGAGTAACCGTGGATGAATTCCAACATTTTGTATACAATAATCCAAATGTAACTCCTGATGAGAGAAAAGCCAAATGGCGTGAAATAGAACGGATGTATTTACCATATAAGGAATATGAGGGCAATCCATTCTTTGAAAAAGGAGGATGGTGGTTCCGACAAGGGCATATTTTCTCAACTCCATTCTATTATATTGATTACACTCTTGCACAAATGTGTGCTCTTCAATATTTCTTACGTTCTCGAAAGGATCGAAAAGAAGCTTGGGATAGTTATGTGAAGTTATGTCAATTGGGTGGATCCAAACCATTCTTAGCGCTGGTTGAAGCGGCTGGTTTAAAAAATCCATTTGTAGATGGTACTATTAAAAAAATATCGCAAGAAGTCGAAGTTATTTTGGCGACTATGGATGATAAAAAAATGTGATTTAAAAAATCACATTTTTTCTTTATAGATTTCATGAACCATTTGAATGAGAACATCGGTACAATGATCCATGGCTTCAATTGAAATGCATTCATATTTTCCATGAAAATTATATCCGCCTGTTGCAATATTCGGACAAAGAAGTCCTTCATAGGTGAGACGAGCTCCATCTGTTCCACCACGAATGGGGATAATTTTGGGAGTTATTCCCACTTTTTTATTGGCACGAATCGCAATATCAATGATATTCAAATGGCCTTTCATCTTTTCAAACATATTATAATAAGTATCTTTTAGGGTAACCTCACAAACACGATATCCATATTGCTGATTCATCGCATCTTGGAGTTCAATGAATCGATTTTTTTGAGATTCAAATTTTATGCGATTGTGATTTCGGATGATATAGTGAAGATGGGTTTCCTCGACTGTTCCTGTGGTGGTATTTAAATGTTGAAATCCTTCGTAACCTTCGGTCATTTCTGGAGTTTCATCATGGGGAAGGCCTTGATGAAAGGCCATTGCTAGATGAATGCTATTGACCATTTTTCCTTTGGCACTTCCAGGATGGATGTTAGAACCGTAGAATTTCACATCAGCGCTGGCAGCGTTAAAGTTTTCATAACTAATTTCACCTTCATCACCTCCATCGACGGTAAAGGCAAAATCACAGTCAAATGACTTAATATCAAATAAGTCAGCTCCCTCGCCTATTTCTTCATCTGGAGTAAAGGCGATTTTGATGGTTCCATGAGGAATGGAAGGATTATTCATGAAATATTCAGCCATGCTCATTATTTCAGCAATCCCTGCTTTGTCATCCGCTCCTAAAAGTGTTGTTCCATCGGTGGTAATCAATGTTCTTCCAAACTCATTCTTCAAAGCAGGAAACATGCTTTGCTTTAAGATGATGTTTTCTTGGTGATTGAGAATGATATCTTCTCCTTGATAATTGGGATGACATTGAGGATGAATGTCCTTACCTGATACATCACAGGAGGTATCAAGGTGGGCAATAAACCCAACCGTGATTGCGTGAGGACAAGTGGCAGGAATTGTGCCATATACATAAGAGGCTTCATCCATATAGACATCAAAAAGGCCCAAATCTCTCATCTCTATAACAAGTTGTGAGGCCAATAGTTTTTGATTAGGAGTGGAGGGATGGTCCCCACTCGTCGGGTTAGATGTTGTATCAATGGATACATAGTGTAATAAACGTTCATACGGTTTCAAATAAATCCCTCCTTTAGGTTTAAAATATTATATCATAGTTTATTTTATAAGACAATCTTTGTATAGAAATTATCATGTCAAATATTCAATTATGGACTAGACATCAAAAAAAAATTATGATATAATAAATTACTGTTTGAAGTGATGGAGTGTAACCCTATGATTATGTATCAAATTTTATCATCTTTTGATATCGATGGCGAGATCATTAAGTCTGAAGAATATGGAAATGGTCATATTAATAAGACTTATTTAGTGACCACCACGTCTGGGAAGAAATATATTTTACAACAAATCAATACCACTGTTTTCAAACGTCCCAAAGATGTTATGGAAAACATTGAACTAGTTACCCATCATATTCGTCATAGTCAATCAAACAATGGAGAGGATTGTTCTCGTTGTTCACTTGAAATTGTTAATACTAAACGCAATGGAACTTATATTAAACTAAGAGAGAATTATTGGCGTTGTTATAAATTTATTCATGGGGCAAAAACTTATGAGCAAATAACTAACCCGATGCAATTTTATGAAGTTGGCAAAGCCATTGGTAAATTTCAATTACAACTGCATGATTTTCCCATTGATCGACTAAATATTACCATTCCTGATTTTCATAATACGCCCAAACGTTATGAAACTTTTATTCAAATAGCTAATTTGGATATTCATGATCGGGGCTTGGATGTGTTTAATGAAATTAAATTCATATGTGATCGTCAAGATGATATGAAAATCATTGAAGATGGACTTGTGAAAGGGACCATTCCTACTCGTGTCACTCATAATGATACCAAACTCAATAATGTTATGATTGATGAAGACACCGGCGAAGCAATTTGCGTCATTGATTTAGATACAGTGATGCCAGGAAGTGTGTTGTACGACTTTGGCGATGCCATTCGTGTGGGAGCCTCCACTGCCGCAGAGGATGAAAAAGATCTCGATAAAATTCATGTGAATTTAGAATTATTTGAATTATTTACTCGTGGCTTTTTAGAAACTGTTCATCATATATTAAATCCAGAAGAAATAAAAAATCTCGTTATATCCGCAAAAATCATCACCCTCGAGTGTGGAATTCGTTTTTTAACTGATTATTTAGATGGTGATCAATATTTTAGAATTGATTATGATACTCACAATTTGGACCGAGCTCGAGCTCAATTTCGATTTGTTGAAGAGATTGAAAAAAATTCTAAACAAATGGAACAAATTGTGAAAAAAATTATGGCTTCTTTATAACAAACAATGCATACTTCGGTATGCATTTTTTAGTAAAAAAATCCTCGTTTGGTAATATATTGATTGAAGCGAGGATTATTCATGGTTTTTTTCATGATAATGATTTCCTCACTGACCAATAATAATATAAAGGAGGAAATGATGAAAAAAATACTATTATTATTGATGAGTCTTTTAATCATCGGATGTGCTTATCGGGGAATCATTCAAGCAGATTCTACCAATAGCATGAATTTATTGGATCCCACCCTTTTTACAAGTGTCGAATTTGAAGAGTCGTATAATGGCACTGATGCCAAGCTTGAGACATCAGCCAGTGGTTTTATTCCGATAATAAGTGGAATTGAGTATTTCTTAATGCCAACGTATGTCAATAAGGAAATGATTGTGGGAACGGTAACTTGGGTTGAGTTGCCTCAATTTGCCTTGATGCCAACCATTGAACTATATGATGATGAACAAGAATTAATTGGATCAATCAATGATTTAAAAATTCTTGAAAGTTATACAGTTTTATGTGGATATGCATTCCAGGTGAACACGGGGGTCGCTTATATTAAGTTATCTAGTTTATTGTTGACATCTTCACTAATTTCTCCTGTGGATTTTGCTAATTATTATGAAAATGTATGTGAAGAGATTGATGGAGCCCTCTTGTTAATGGAAGCTGATAAAATTAAGTATTTATCAACTAATACAGGATTTGACTATGAGGCCGTGAGGGGAGCTGCTTCCTATGACATTAGTTCTTTGTATTTAGGAGAAGATCTTCAAGTATATCGTTACGGGAATCCCTATTGGGATGATTTATCTCCTATTATTGGAAGTAATACGTATGAATATACCACCACAGTGGATGAACCAATCAGTTTAATTGATTTGAGACGGGCTTTACAAATTACTGCTTATGATGAAATAGATGGTAACATTACGGAGTCTATTTTAATATCAGCACCTCTTTATCAATCAAAAGTGCTAGATGTTGCAACCGTCAATGAGCGAGAACTTGGAACTTATGTAATTTCTTTTTCAGTGTTTGATGCAGCAGGCAATGAGGCCTCAATGACTATTTCATTGACGGTTCTAGACACTAGTCGGCCCGTCGTTCATTTAGACCAATCAACTATTGCTTATACAAGAGAAGTTGATGATCTGGCGCTTACAATTGAAGATATCACCTCACACATTATGGTAACTGATAATTATAGTGAGATTTCAATTGCTGATAAGGTGGATAATTATACAGGTCATGAACAGGAAAAGGGCGTCTTTACAATTGTGTTGACTTATGAGGATACGTCTCATAATGAAATTAATGTGACTGTTACTATCACCAACGAAGACCACACAGCTCCTACTATCACCTCATCACTATCGAGCCAAAATATATCATATACGTATTATGGTAATATCGTGAGTATTTTAAATGATTTCAATATTAGCGTTGTTGATAATTATGATGGAAGTTTAGATTACCTTATTGTGAGTGATGATTATACACCGAATTCCCGATATGTTGGTCAATATGAAGTGACGATTCAGGCGATTGATTCGAGCGGTAATATTCAAGTAGCAACTTATGAGATTCATGTTATTGATGATGTAAGTCCACAGTTTTATATTGATAACAATGTGGTGGTTGTTAATACAGGACAATTGTTTAGCGAGCAAGATCTTATGACATTACTGAAGACACGACGGTTGACCAAGCCGATGGCTTTTTCTATTGAAATTATCAGTGATGAATACACTCCAAATTGTCATCAAGTGGGTGAATATGAAATGATGATTCAAGTTCAATATGAAAATGGTGATATTGAACAACAACAACTTGTGTTTAAAGTAGAGACATTGACAGAACCGATACCAACTGGATTCTTTGCGACGCTTTGGTTCCAAATAAAAAAGATATTCCGGTGGGTTTGGAATGTCTTTAAATGGCCATTTGAAAAGTTAAATTCTCTTTTCTGATTGTTTTTCTTTTCTGGTTTTGGGAACAGGATCATATCCTCCTTTAGAAAAAGGATTGCATCGTAAAATTCGCCATATGGCAAGAAAGGTTGCTTTGAAAAAATTGTGTTTCTCATAAGCTTCCACTGCATATTGTGAACAAGTGGGGGTATATCGACAATGA
>Ga0265294_10003987_pt1 | contig 18596 bp, 19 predicted proteins | sample MunlanPumphouse3_FD_192504 | JGI IMG/M metagenome (GOLD analysis project Ga0265294, IMG submission 192504) | Groundwater microbial communities from a municipal landfill in Southern Ontario, Canada - Pumphouse #3 | ecosystem: Environmental > Aquatic > Deep subsurface > Groundwater | place...
TAATTTTTGCAGTTCCTGGAATTGTACTTGCAACTATATTTGTAACATTTCCATTTGTGGCACGTGAGCTAATTCCTTTAATGCAAGAGATGGGAAATGATGAAGAACAAGCTGCACTTCTTTTGGGTGCTAGTGGATTTCAAACATTTTTAAAAGTTACTTTACCAAATATAAAATGGGGACTTCTTTATGGAGTAATTTTATGTAATGCAAGAGCAATGGGTGAATTTGGAGCTGTTTCTGTTGTTTCAGGGCATATTCAAGGTGTTACAAACACTATGCCACTACAAGTTGAGATTTTATACAACGAATACAACTTTGTTGCAGCTTTTGCAGTTTCAACACTTTTGGCGATATTAGCACTTTTAACTCTTGTTTTAAAATACATTTTAGAGTGGAAAGTACAAAGAAAAATTAAAAAATTAGATAATGAAGAATAAAGCAGGAAATAAAAAATGAAAATAGAAGTAAAAAATTTAACAAAATATTTTGGAAATTTCAAAGCATTGGAAAATATCAATTTAGATATTGTTGAAGGTGAATTATTAGCACTTTTAGGACCTTCAGGAAGTGGAAAAACAACACTTTTAAGAATGATTGCAGGACTTGAAACGGTTGATATCATAGATAAAGGTGAAATATTATTTAACAATATTGATGTTGCTAAAAAAGATATTAAAGATAGAGATATTGGATTTGTATTCCAACATTATGCACTTTTTAGACATATGACTGTATTTGAAAATATAGCTTTTGGACTTAGAGTAAAACCTAAAAAACAAAGACTTAGCAACAAAGAGATAGAAGAGAAAGTTACGAAACTTTTAAAACTAATCCAACTTGATGGCTTTGCTTCAAGATTTCCTTGGCAACTATCTGGTGGTCAGAGACAAAGAGTCGCTTTAGCAAGAGCTTTGGCAGTTGAACCAAAAGTATTATTACTTGATGAACCTTTTGGTGCGCTTGATGCAAAGGTGCGAACTGATTTAAGAAGATGGTTAAAAGAGCTTCAAGAGGAGCTTGGAATTACAACTATTTTGGTAACTCATGACCAAGAAGAAGCGCTTGAAGTTGCTAATAGAATTGTTGTAATAAACAAAGGGAAAATTGAGCAAATAGGAACTCCTGAAGAAGTATTTCATAATCCTAAAAATGAGTTTGTAATCAACTTTTTAGGAAATGTAAATCTATTTCACGCAAGAGAGATAGAAGATGGTGCTAATATAGAAGATACAACAGATAATAAGTATCTTATTCGTCCTCATGAATTGGAAATTGTAGATATAAATGATAGTGAAGCAATAATTCATGCAAAAATAAAATATATTCAACTAGCAGGGTCTTTTGTAAAAGTTGAACTTACATATTTAAATGATGAAAAAAGAGTTGTTTTAGTTGAGTTGGCACACTATGAATTTAGTGATAAAAATATAAAAAAAGGTGATATAGTAGGAATTAGAACAAGAAAATTAAGAAGTTTTGAAGATGGGGCTGGGATTTAATTGATGTTTATCAACACCTCTTTTTTATTTATTATGTAAAATTAGATTTTAATTTTAAGGAGAGAATATGCTAATAGATAAAAATAGTCTGCCTTTGGTTGATGAAGATTTTATGAATAACACACATTTTGAAGATGTTGATTTAATAAATAAAATCTATGAAGATATTTTGGTGTATGAAAAAAACAACTCAAATGATAATTTACAGAATCTAAAAAAATCTTATTTATCTTGGATAAACCATACAGTTAATCACTTTAAAACAGAAGAGGATGAGATGCAAAAAAGAGGTTTTTTTGCTTACCCTTTTCACAAAGGTGAACACGATAAAAATATAAAAGAGATAAAAGAGGTTTGGGAAGATTTCTATCAAAACAAAGATATAGAGTCTTTAAAAAACTATATTGAATATGATTTAGTAAATTGGCTTATAAATCATATAAAATCTATGGATACTGTAACAGCAAGATTTTTTAAAACAGGAATGAGTCCATGTTCAATGATGTAATTTTTTACAAAATTAACATTAAATTAACACTTCTTTAATACTATTCAAAGAAAAAAAGGTGTTAATATGAAAAAAATTCTACTTCTAATCTCACTAGCAGCAACATTTCTAACGGCTTCAACTATTGAAGTAAAAGATGCTTATGCAAGAGCTACTCCACCAAATATGAAAAATAGTGCCGCTTTTATGGTTTTGGAAAACAAATCAAACAAAGATGTGGCAATTGTAAAAGCGACTTCAAATGTAGCAAATGTTGTTGAACTTCATACTCATGATATGAAAAATGGTGTTATGACTATGTATGAGATTCCTCAAATTGATATAAAAGCAAAAAGTACAACTGTTTTAAAACCAGGTGGTTTACACATTATGTTAATAGGACTTCATAACTCTTTAAATGTTGGAGATAAAGTTGAGATTGAATTAGAGTTTAACGATGGTTCAAAACAAAAAGTTGTTGCAGATGTTAAATCTGTAATGAGTGGAATGAAACACCACTAATATTTATGGAAAAACAAAATAATAGTCTAAAAAGTACAATAATCTCAATAGTTGTTGTACTTTTTATTGTAGGCACATATTTTCTAATCGATTTTAATCAACTTATTCAATCATTTAAAGGAGATGTTGATTATGTAACTCAAGATAGCTCTTGTAATTTAAAAAAAGAGTCTTGCAAAATTGTAATTCAAGATGGTACGGAGTTTATTTTAAGTGTTGATCCAAAAGAGATTCCACTTATGAAAGAGATTACATTTTCTATAAAAAGTAATAATCCAAACCTAAAAAACTTAACTTTAAATATCTATTCAACAACTATGTATATGGGAGAGTATTTTTTGGATATTAAAAATTTAGGAGATGGAAATTATGAAGCTATTGGAACTTTACCTACATGTTATGTTGATAATATGAAGTGGAATGCAGATATAATAGTAGATAAAACTACACACTCAATTGGTGCAAGATTTCAGTTTGAAACGAGGATATAAAAATGAAATTTTTATTTAAGATTTTAGCTATTTTTTTGGTATCTGTTATTTTAATAGTTATTTTAAAACCTTATGTAGATGATTATAAAGAGAGAAAAACTTATGATTTTATTTTAGATACTCACGATGGCAAAATATCTAAAGATGATTTTAAAGGTAAAGTTGTAGCTTTATATTTTGGATATACATTTTGTCCTGATGTTTGCCCTACATCTTTAAGCTCTTTGGCATTTGCTTTAAATAAGTTCGATAGTTCACAAATCGAAGATTTTGTTGGAATTTTTGTAAGTGTTGATCCACAAAGAGATAGTTTAGAAAATATAAAAAACTATGCAAAATATTTTCACAAAAATTTTATTGGAGCAACTTCAAATAAAGAGTATATAGATGATCTTACAAAAAGATATGGTTCATATTATGAAAAAGTTGTTTTAGAGGGTTCTGCTATGGATTACTCTGTTGCTCACACTTCATATATCTATATTTTTGATAAAGATGGAAAATTTGTATCAAAAATTGACCACTTCTCAAATCCAACAAAAATAGAGGAGATTTTAAAAACTATCCTATAAGATTAAGGATAGTTATCTCGCTGCTAGCCCCCAATCTCATTGGTGGTCCCCAAAATCCAGTTCCTTTATTTACATAAACTTGCGTATGTTCATTGTGAGTATTTAAACCTTTTACATAAGGTTGTTCAAGTTTTACTAAAAAATTAAATGGAAAAATCTGTCCACCGTGAGTGTGTCCACATAAAATCAAATCTATATTTTGTGTATCTTCTAAAGTGTTTATATATTTTGGTTGATGAGCCAAAAGAACTGTTGGATGATTTTCGCAATTTTCTAAAGCTTTATTTATATCTGGAATATATGAGCCATATCTAAAACCAAATCTATCATAAACTCCAGCTAAATAAAAGCCTTGATTTTCCTCTCCAATATAGACATTTTCATTCTCTAAAGTTTTTATTCCTAAAGAGTTTACATAATCAATTATTGGTTTAACTCCATGAAAATACTCATGATTTCCAACTATAAAGTATGTTCCATAAACTGTATTTATATTTTTTAACTCATCTAAAGCAGCTTTTGCAAACTTTAGTTTGGTATCCACTAAGTCACCAGTTATTACAACAATATCGGGTGTTAAAATATTTATCTTTGCTACTAAATCTTTTATAAAATCTTTATCAATCAATCCACCAATATGTATATCGCTTATTTGAACTATTTTATATGGTTTTTTTAGATTTTTAATTTTTACATCTACAACTTCTAGCTCAATATTTCTAGCATTATCCATGGCTTTTAGATTTGTCGCCAAAATAAGTGATGTTGCACCAATATCAAGTGTTTTTTTGAAAAAGTTTCGTCTTTTTGTTGATAGTTTTGATTTTTTGAAACCAATTGAGATGATGTCATGAAAAATAGTGATAATAAATGTTAAGAATATCACCCCAATTGGTAAGGAAAGGAGAAAATAGAGCCAGTTTGGCACTAGTGGAAAGTATCTAGCAAGTGGGTACAAAAGAGCACCAAAAAATGTTAAATATAATACAAAGCTAAAATACTTCCTAGTTTTATGTTTAAAATCTAGTTTATCGATAAACCGTTTTTTAATTATATAGGTTTGAAAAGAGAAGGCTATCAGATAAACTGAGAAAAAAATCACAAAACTCATGAAGAAATTATAAATATATTTGATTAATAGTATTTAAATAAAGAGTTAATCAAATATATAATTTAACCTTTATATAACAAACAAATAAATATAATCTTTGCTAAATTTTAATAAAAAGAGATAGATATGTTTAAAAAAATAATTTCAAGTTTTATAATCTTTTTTGCTATGAACTCTTCTGCTATGAGTTTTAATACTGATACTTTTGTAGGAGTTGGAACTGGACTTGGTTTTGTAAAACAGAGTGAAAAAGGTGGAAGTAAAAATGAAGATGGTACGGATACATCTACTTTGCTTATTTTAAAAGCTGGAGTTGTGATAGAGGATTTTAGAAGAGTTTCATTTATTTATAATCCATCATATTTAAGTGGTACAAGAATAAACACTTTTCTTGGTGCTTTTGATTATATATTGCCAATAGATTATAGTAGGTCAAAGCTATTTTTAGGAGCACATTTAGGATTTACAAATGTTGAGAAAAAGAGTCTTGAAGGCTCAAATGCAACAGATTTTGCATATGGAGCACAATTTGGAATTTTAAATGATATTGCTCATAATTTAGAGTTAGAGATTGGGACTAAATTTACAAAATATGATATAGATAAAAATTATAAAGAGAATGGTGCTGATGTAAAATATAAGCTTGATAGAGTTATTGATTTTTATGCAACTATAAATTATAGGTTTTAAAATAGTTAAACTATTTTAAAAACTTTTTAATCTCATCAACCAAAGCTTTTATCTCATCTTTGGTTTCTGTAAAATGAACACCAACTCTAAGCCATCCTGGTCGATTTTTCATAGATACTTTTTTAAGTCCTAATAAATCATGCCCATAAGGTCCAGCACATGAACAACCAGCTCTTGTTTGGAAGTTTTCTTTATTTGCAAGATTTTCACAAAGCAAATAAGGATTAAAATCTTTTATATTAAAAGATACAATACCAATATTTGGGGCATCTTTTACACCATAAATTAATAAATCATCAATATCCTCAAGCTCTTTTAACAAATAGCTTAAAAGCTCCTCTTTTTTGTTTTTTATAAACTCTAATCCAATCTCATTTCTAAGTTGATAAGCTAAAGCTGCTCTTATTAGTTGAGTAATAGGTGGTGTTCCAGCATCTTCTCTAGTCTCTATATCATCTTCATATATTTGAATAGATTTATTCACATATTTTACAGTTCCACCACCACAAAATGTTGGTGAAAGTTTTGTATCTACTAAAGATTTTTTTACAATTAATATACCACAAGATCCAACTCCACCCAAAAGTTTATGCGGTGATAAATAGAGTGCATCATAATATTTGCAAGGAATATTGATATAAGGACTTGAAGCTGCTGCATCAAAACATACAGTTGCATTATATTTTCGCAATAACTTTGAAACTTTTTTATAGCAAGTAATTATTCCTGTAACATTTGAAGCAATTGTAAATGAACCAATAATCTCTCTATTTTTATTTTTTTCAAGTATCTTTTTGAGGTGTTTTAAATCAATTAAACCTTCACTTGTAAGTTTTACTCTCTTTGTAAGAGCTAGTGATTCTCTAAATGATATCTCATTTGAGTGGTGTTCATAAGGTCCTACAATTACCAAAGGCATAGATTTTTTAATATCTTTTAATCCTTTTTGTTTTAATCTCTCTTTAGTTTTTGGTGGAATATAAAGTCCCAAAATCTCTTGAAGTTTTTTTATAGCCCCCGTTGCTCCAAAACCACTTGGTAAAACTACAAAATCATCATCAAGTGCTAAAGAGTTTCTAAGGCTTTGTTTTGCACCTTCATAATATTTTGTAGTAATTTTTGCATTTGTACTCTCTTTTGAGTGAGTATTTGCGTAGTATTCTAAAACTTCATGTATTCGATTCTCTATTGGTCTAAACGCCAATCCTGAGGCTGTAAAATCAAAGTATTTCTCTTTGTTTTTTCCAATTGTGTTGTATCTTAAATAGTTAATAACATCTACATTTTCATTTAAAAATGGTCTAAAAATATCTTTTTGCATAAAAATCTCTTTACAATTATAATCTTTTATAAAAGTTATAATTTTATCTTATTTTTATTTAATTTGACTTATTAGATTGATTTTATAGTTGTTTAGCTCTCTTTTAATAATATCATTTGTAAAACCACCAAATATTTTTGGAAGATTTTCACTTAAAACTACACCTTTTAGATATTTTTTGTTTAAAAGTGAATAGAAGATTAAAATTCCAGCTGCAACTCCTGTAGCATATGAAATATATGTAGAGCCAGAAAAAGGGCTATTTATAAGCTCTGTATATTTACTAAAAGATAGACCAATTGATTCTATACTTTTTATTTTTTTATCATCTTTTGTTTTTATCTCTAAATATATATCAGCTATTGCACTAAACTCTGCATATTTTATAGTCTTCTTTTTTATATAATCCTCTATTACTTCAGGACTTTTCATCTTTGGAATTATATTTTTGATTATCTTATTTATTGATATTTTTTCCTCTTTGTCTTCAAAGCAATATGTATTTGAGAAAAGATTTAGTTGATATAGACTTTTCATAAGTTCAAGCTCATTTCCACCAATGTTTAATCTAATATTTTTTATATTAGGAAAACTTTGTTTTAAAGATATAAGCTCCTCTTGAAATACTGGATAAACATCTACAATATTTCTAAAATATGGAAACTTATATGGTTTTGATTTTGCAAATGGTGCGAGCTGTTTTATTTTATTGTTTTTAAAAAATATTGGTGAGAATGTAAGTTCATCAATAGCAACTTTTGGTGACCATGAAAAGATTAGTTTTTTTGATTGTATCTCTTCTAGCAGATTTATCTCTATTTTTGTGATTTTTATATTGTGTGGTAAAGATGACAAAGAGTCAATTTTTTCGCCTATTAAAAAATTTGTTATTCCAGGAGATATTCCTAGGTTTATAAGTGCAAATAGATTTTTACTTTTTAACTCATCTTCAAGTGATTGTTGCTCAAATTTTAAAGAGTTTATAACTTCATTTTTGTAAATATCACTTGCCAAATCAGCATAGTTTGTATTAAACTCAATTGCAAGTTTCATAATACTTAAATTATAAGAAGGAGTTGAGCTATTTATAAAGATATCAAAATTTTTTAACTCTTTTTTATATTTTTCTGGATTTGAAAAAATCTCTTCAAAGTTTGATACTTCTAAAAAATCTGATTTATTTAAAAGCTTGCTATTTTTAAATAGATGTTTTTTTGCTCTTCTTTTGTCTCGCACTATAAATAAAAAATCTACAAAACTATTTTCACTTTTATTTGAAAGTTCATCAAAAAGTGTTGCCATAACACTTGAAACCGCACCTAAACCAAAAAAAACTACTCTCATATAAACCCCTAAAATTATTTAAAATATGATATATTTTTGTATTTTATTTTAAAGGTACTTAATATGCAAAGAAATAGACCATATTTACAAACTTTTCCAGATGAAAATGGGTTTTTTGGTAAATTTGGAGGATCTTTTATCCCACCACAACTTGAAGAGCCATTTAATGAGATAAATGAGGCTTATAAAAAGCTATCAAATGATTTTGAATTTCTAAATGAGTTAAAAAAGATTAGAAAATATTATCAAGGAAGACCAACTCCAATTACATATTGTAAAAATCTTTCTGAGTCAATAGATGGAGCTAGAATTTATCTTAAAAGAGAGGATTTGAATCATACAGGGGCTCATAAATTAAATCACTGTATGGCTGAAGCACTACTAGCAAAATATTTGGGTAAGAAAAAATTAATAGCTGAAACAGGTGCTGGGCAACATGGTGTTGCACTTGCAACTGCTGCAGCATATTTTGGATTAGAGTGTGAAATTCACATGGGTGAAGTTGATATTAAAAAAGAGCATCCAAATGTTGTAAAAATGAAAATTCTTGGAGCAAAAGTTGTGCCTGTGTCAAAAGGATTAAAAACTTTAAAAGAGGCTGTTGATAGTGCTTTTGAGAGCTATTTAAGTGATACAAAAAACTCTATGTTTGCAATTGGAAGCGTAGTTGGTCCTCATCCATTTCCAAAGATGGTAAGAGATTTCCAAAGTGTAGTGGGAATTGAAGCTAAAGAGCAGTTTTTAGAGATGACTGGAAAACTTCCAGATGCAATAGCAGCTTGTGTTGGTGGTGGAAGTAATGCTATGGGAATCTTTAGTGCATTTATTGAAGATAGTGTTGATTTATATGCAATAGAACCAGCTGGTAAAGGCTCTAAGTTAGGTGAACATAGTGCAAGTATTACTTATGGAAAAGAGGGAGTTATGCATGGATTTAACTCTATTATGCTAAGTGATGAAAATGGAGAACCAGCTGCTGTTCATTCAATTGCAAGTGGAATAGATTACCCATCTGTTGGTCCTGAGCATGCATATTTAAGTAGTATAAAAAGAACAAAAGTTGGACTTTGTAGTGATGAGGAGTCAATAGAAGCTTTTTATACTCTTTCAAGAAGCGAGGGAATTATTCCAGCACTTGAATCTGCTCATGCTGTTGCATTTGCTATGAAATGGGCAAAAGAGAAAGAGAACTTTGGAAAATCTATTTTAGTAAATTTAAGTGGAAGAGGGGAGAAGGATATAGATTTTATAATTGAAAACTATCCAAGAGTTTAAGCTTTTAGCTTAACTCTTAGCTTCAAAACCAATAGAAGATAGCTCTTCAACTAGATTTTGGGCATTTTTTGATGGAACATCAAGAATAATAATATTTGCTTTGTGCGTAAGTTTTATTTTTGTTGCTTCGCTCTTTTCTAAACTGTTTATAAAAATTTCAAAATTTTTACTTGAGATTTTTGAATTTTTAACCTTACATCCAACATATGAAAAACCATCTTGTGAACTTTTGTTTATTCCCATTCTAGGTTTTCTTGGAATTTCTGATCGATTTATAAAAAGAGTGCTTTTAAATTTAAAATCTAGCATTGAACTTAAAATATCAACAAATACACTCAAAGAGATACTATCTATAAAATCTTTGAAACTATTTTCTGATTTCTCATCTCTAGGTCCAAAATCTTTATAAATATTCGCAATTGCTCTTGTTGTATGTATTATTTTTGAAGCATTTATATATCCAATATATATATCCAATATTTTAACTGCAAATACAATTTTACCACTCTCATCTTTTGTTGCATTAAAACTTATATCAGGAGTAAATCCAATATCACAACCCTCTTCGTATCCACTAATTGATATTTGTAAAGAGTTTGGAAGATTAAAAAAGTTTTTGTTTGCTACAAAAGTATCATTTATCTTATTTGCAATCTCTTCAACATCATATATTTGAGTGCTATCAACTCTATTTGCAGGGCATGTTAAAACTCTTTTTATACTATGACTTGATTCAAAAAAACTAGATAGTTTTACCTCTTTTAAAATATTAAAAATTTTAGGAAGATTAAAAAGTTTTATATCTTCAAACTCTATTTTTTGACAAGGCAAAATATTTAATGACTCATTTGAAAACTCTTTTGAGATTTTTAAAATCTCTTTTAACTCTTTTAATCCCAACTCTCCTAAATTTATAGGAACTCTTAAAGAAAAAGCCTCTTGTAAAGAGTCTTTTGCATAGACTCCATACCATTTAAAAAGCTCCAAATCTTCATTTGAAATCTTTTCAGAAAAAACTATGTGGTAGAACAGTTTCGCGATTATATCATCGCTTAATCTATCTTTTTTTAGTTTTTCAATATTTATAACCGCAGACATTTAAACTCCTACTAAAAAATCTCTTTGCACTCCCAGTGTGGAAAGTGTTTTCGCACAAGTGCATTAAACTCAATCTCAAAAGCACTATAAGAGCTATCTTTTTTACTTTGATCACTTGATTTTGATCTAATCATACCAGCACCAACAGTGTTGTTTGTAACTCTATCTATTATTATAAAGCTTCCCATTGTTTTTATTTTATCATAAATATCGTATGCAATTATTTGCTCTAAATCAAGTTTAGCTCTTGCTATCTCATTTAAGTTTAGAGTATTTGTTGCACTTCTTTCCAATGTGTTTACATCTGTTTTATAATAAAATTGACTAATAGTTCCAACTGTTGTAGTTGTTGCTCTTTTAATAAAATATTGTTTTCCTTTTATTAGTGGATCTTCACTTAACCATACAATATCAACATCAAAATTGTTTGCTTCATCAGCTTGTTCATCACTTTTTACAATTACATCACCACGACTAATATCAATCTCATCTTCAAGTGTAATTGTAACTGCTTGCTGCGCATATGCATAAGGCAAATTTCCATCATAAGTTACAATCTCTTTTACTTTTGAGCTTTTATGTGATGGTAAAACTGTTATCTCATCACCAACTTTTATAACTCCACTTGCAATTGTTCCACAAAATCCTCTAAAATTTAAATTTGGTCTATTTACATATTGAACTGGAAATCTAAAGTGTGTTAAATCTCTATCATTATGAATCTCTACATTTTCTAAATGTTCCATCAAAGTAGCACCTTTGTACCAAGGTGATTTGTCACTTCTTTCAACTACATTATCACCATTTAGTGCAGATAGAGGAATTAATGTAATGTTGTTTGTAAGACCTAACTCTTTTGCAAATTTTAGATAATCCTCTTTAATTTTATTAAAAACATCTTCTCTAAAATCCATTAAATCCATTTTGTTTACAGCAATTACAATATGATTTATTCCTAAAAGCTTATTTATAAAAGAGTGCCTTTTCGTTTGAGTTTGAACTCCATATCTAGCATCTATTAAAATAATTGCTAAGTTTGCTGTACTAGCTCCCGTTGCCATATTTCTTGTATATTGCTCATGACCTGGAGTATCTGCAATAATAAACTTTCTTTTATCAGTTGTAAAATATCTATAAGCAACATCAATAGTAATTCCTTGCTCTCTTTCGCTTTGTAAACCATCAACAAGCAAAGATAGATCAAACTCATTGTTTGTAGTATTGTTTTTTTTACTATCTTTTTTTATAGTTGCTAATTGATCTTCAAAAATCATCTTTGAGTCATGAAGCAATCTTCCAATTAAAGTAGATTTTCCATCATCAACATTTCCACAAGTTATAAATCTAAGAAGCTGTTTATTCTCATGCTCTTTTAAATAACTCTCTATATCTTTTGCAATTTTTTCTTCTAATATACTCATCTTAAAAATACCCTTCTATTTTTTTCTTCTCCATAGATCCAGCACTATCATTATCTATTACCCTTCCTTGTCTTTCACTCGTTTTTGTTAAAAGCATCTCTTGAATAATCTCAGGTAGTGTTGTAGCAGTTGAATTTACAGCTCCAGTTAGTGGATAACATCCTAAAGTTCTAAATCTAACCATCTCCTCTTTTATAACATCATCTTTTTCAATTGGCATTCTGTCATCATCAACCATGATTTTTACACCATCTTTAAGAACTACTGGTCGTGAAGCTGCAAAATATAATGGAACTATTGGAATTTGCTCCAAGTAGATATATTGCCAAATATCAAGTTCTGTCCAGTTTGAAAGTGGAAAAACTCTAATACTCTCATCTTTATGAACTCTTGCATTATATATATTCCAAAGTTCTGGTCTCTGATTTTTTGGATCCCATCTGTGATTTTTATCTCTAAAAGAGTAGATTCTCTCTTTTGCCCTAGATTTTTCCTCATCCCTTCTAGCTCCTCCAAAAACAGCATCAAACTTATATTTATTTAAGGCTTGTTTTAAACCTTGAGTTTTCATAATATCAGTGTGCACTGCACTTCCGTGAGTAAAAGGGCTAATATTCATCTCAATACCTTCAGGATTTGTATGCACTATTAGTTCAAATCCCTCTTCTTTTGCTCTTTTATCTCTAAACTCTATCATCTCTTTAAATTTCCATAAAGTATCCACATGTAAAAGTGGAAATGGTAATTTTGCAGGAGCAAAGGCTTTTAGTGCTAAATGAAGCATTACAGCCGAATCTTTTCCTACACTATACATCATAACAGGGTTATCAAACTCTGCAACAACTTCTCTAATTATATGAATTGATTCAGCTTCTAGTTGTTTTAAATGTGTTAGTTGTTTTGTATCTAACATCTATTTTCTCCTCTTTAATTTGTGTGTGTACTTTTTCTTTTTATAAAGAAAAGTACCAAAAGAAAATCGTTTGCTCGTTTCAAAATAGCTAAAAAATCTATAACAGTTCTAAAATTTGAAAACTCGCTTAGCTCAAACAGTTCAAATTTTTTAACGAACTTTATATAAATTTTTTTTAACGCTATTTTGAAAATGCAAACTTTTGCCAAAGGCTAGTTGTTGCTCTCCTTTGGATATAAAAAACTATTGCCGTTAGGCAATTCATTTGCCTTAGCAAGGGACACTTTGTCTTTTTAGGAAAAGATTTTTGAGATAAATTTCGTTAAAAAAATGAAACTGTTTGAAGCAAACTTTAGTTTGCAAGTTTTTCATTTTTAGAAATTTATTAAAAAAAATCCCTAAAAAGGCAACCGTGTTCCGATTTTGCATACTTTTTTAAAAAGTATGAAATAAAAACAAAAAATCACTTCTTATGAAGCCCACACTCTTTATGCTCTGGGTTTTCCCACCACCATCTTCCAGCTCTTATATCCTCACCTTGTTTTATAGCTCTTGTACAAGGTTCACAACCAATACTTGGAAAGCCATTATCGTGTAGTTTATTGTATGGAACTTTATTCTCTTTTATATAATTCCAAACATCATCTTCGCTCCAGTTTATAAGTGAGTTTAGTTTTATAACTTTAAAATTTTCATCCCATTCAACTATTGGCATATTGGTTCTTGTAACACTTTGAGATGCTCTAAGCCCTGTAATCCAGATATCAACATTTTTTAAAGCTCTTTTCAAAGGCTCTATTTTTCTAATATTACAGCAATTTTTTCTCTTATCAATACTTTCAAAGTGACCATTTACACCTTGAACTTTATATAAGTTTTCAACATCTTCAAATTTTGGAAAAAATACCTCTATTTTTACACCATATTTTAAATTTGTCTCATCTAAAACTTTGTAAGTTTCACTATGTAATCTTCCAGTATCAAGAGTAAATACTCTACTATTTTTATTTACTTTAAATATCATATCTGTTAAAACTTGGTCTTCTGCACCTAAACTTGAACTAAAAGCTACATTTTTATAATTATCTAAAACATACTTGATTAATTCACTTGTATTTAAAGAGAAAATTTTTTCCTCAAGTTCTTTTAATAAATCTAAACTCATAAAAATCCTAAATTTGATAATCGTTTGCTGTTGGTTTTACTATTCCAAATTTTAGTTTATTCCAAACTCTTTCATGAAAATAGTATAAAATCATTTTTGTAATAACTTCAATTGAACCAATTGAAGCAGCCATAACTAAATTTCCCGTAATAAAATAGGAAATGATTATAGTATCTAGTGTTCCAACTGTTCTCCAAGAGATAGTTTTTGCTACTGATCTATAAGGTTTTTCATGCATATTCAACCTTTTTTATAATTTCTAAAAGAAAAATTAAAATATGTTATATAGAAGATTACTCTTCTATATAGTCATATAAACCTGAACTTAAATATCTCTCTCCTGTATCACAAAGAATTGTAACTATTGTTTTTCCTTTGTTTTCAGGTCTTGAAGCAACAATTTTAGCAGCAAGTGCATTTGAACCTGAAGATACTCCAACTAAAAGTCCTTCAGTTTTTGCTAACTCTCTTGAGCTTTCAATTGCATCATCATTTGCAATTTTGATAACTTCATCATAAATCTTTGTATTTAAAACATCTGGTACAAATCCAGCTCCAATTCCTTGAATCTTATGTGGTCCTGGGTTACCTCCACTTAAAACTGGACTTGCTTCTGGCTCAACAGCAATTATTTTTATATTTGGATTATGTGCTTTTAAAACTTCACCAACACCTGTTAAAGTTCCACCTGTTCCAACACCAGCTATAAAAATATCAATTTTCCCATCTGTATCTTTTAAAATCTCTTGAGCTGTTGTATTTCTATGAATTTCTGGATTTGATGGATTTTGAAACTGTTGTAAAATTACAGAGTTTTTAATCTCACTATTTAACTCATTTGCTTTTTCAATAGCACCTTTCATCCCTTTTTCAGCTGGAGTCAGTACTAATTTAGCACCTAAAGCTTGAAGAAGTCTTCTTCTTTCAATACTCATTGAAGCTGGCATTACAAGGATTAGTTTTATTCCTAAAGCTGCACTAACACTTGCAAGTGCAACTCCTGTATTTCCACTTGTTGGTTCAATTAAAGTAGAGTCTTGATTTATTACACCTTTTTTTAAAGCATCCTGAATCATATTTGTCCCAATTCTATCTTTTACACTTGAGCTTGGATTCATAAATTCACATTTACCTAAAACTGTAGCTCCACTTATATTGCTTGCATCTTGTAGTTTTACTAATGGAGTATTTCCTACTAATTCTGTTACATTGTTTGCGTATTTCATTTTTTATTCCTTTTTAAATTTTAAATGTTGTAATGTAAAAACTCGTTATATTTACCTTCGTACTTATCTAAATCAGCCAAAGTTAAATCAAAAATCTTTTTTGTTTTCTCTTTTGACTCTTCAAAAAGAAGATTTAAAATTGGATTATCAACTTTTGAATCCACAATTTTAATATCATCTTCAAGAGCAACTAAAATATCAACTATTTTTATATCTTTTGAACTTTTTGCCAAAAGATAACCACCTCTAGCACCTCTAATACTTGTTACTAAATCTGCTCGTCTAAGCTTACTTAAAAGCTGCTCCAAGTAGTTTTGAGGAATAGAGGCATTTGCTGAAATATCCTTTATTTGCATGGGAGTATCATCTTTGTGTTTGCTTAACTCATAAATAGCTGCCAAACCATACACCCCCTTTGTTGAAATTAACGGCATAATAAACTCTTAATTTAGTGCTTGATTTAAATCTTCAATTAAATCAGCTGTATCTTCAAGTCCAATTGACAATCTAATTGTAACAGGACTAACTCCTGCTTTTTTTAGCTCCTCTTCACTTAGTTGTGAGTGAGTTGTAGAAGCTGGATGAACTATTAATGATTTACTATCACCGATATTTACAACAACACTAAATAGTTTTGCACTATCAATAACTTTTTTAGCCTCTTCAAAACTCTCTACTTCAAATGATATTAAACCACTTGCAAGTCCATTTTTAAAATATTTTTGAGCTTTATCAAAATATTTATCATCTTTTAATCCTGGATAAGAAACATTTTTCACTTTTTTATGTGATTTTAAAAACTGCGCAACTTTTAAAGCATTGCTTGAGTGTTTTTCAACTCTTAAACTTAAAGTCTCTAAACTTTGAATTAAAAGCCATGAGTTAAATGGTGCAGGAGTTGCTCCAATATCTCTTAATAGTGATAATCTAGCTCTTAAACAAAAGTTTGGAAGAGGAACATCTGTATATACAAGTCCATGATAAGAAGCATCAGGAGTTGAAAAGTGTGGATATCTTGCACTATTTTGTTTGAAAAACTCTGCTAAACCATCTCTTTCAACAATAATTCCACCTAAAGCTGTACCATTTCCACTTGTATATTTACTTGTAGAGTGAACAACAACATCAACTCCCCATGAAATTGGGTTAAATAGTGCTGCTGTTGCAACTGTGTTGTCACAAATTGTGATAATTCCATATTTTTTTGCTACTTCAACTATTTTTTCAATAGCTGGAATTGCAATTTGAGGGTTTGATAATGATTCAAAGAAGATACATTTTGTTTTATCATCAATTAAGCTCTCTAAATCACTAGCATCATCACTTTTAAAAGTTTTTACACTAATTCCAAATCTTTTTAATGTGAAATGAAACAGAGTTACACTTCCACCATAAAGTTTATCAGAGATTAAAATATTATCTCCAGCTTCTGCTATATTTGCAATTGAGTAGAAAACTGCACTAGCTCCACTTGAAGTAGCAAGTGCAGCAGCACCATTTTCAAGTTGAGCAAATCTTTGCTCTAAAATATCGTTTGTAGGGTTATTTAATCTTGTATAAATAGGTCCTAACTCTTTTAGTGCAAACAGATTTGCCGCATGCTCACTATCTCTAAACGCATAAGCTGTTGTTTGAGAAATAGGAATTGCCATCTCTCCATTTCCACTTTTTTTATCATATCCTGTGTGAATTGCTATTGTATCTTTTTGCATTTTATATCCTTTTTAAATTAATCAAGTTTAAATATGTTGGAATTATAATATCTTTTTTTTACAATGTCAAGCTTTTTAATCAAATTTATATAGATATAGAATATATAAGGCTTTTAATTAAACTATAGTTATTTAATCAACTTTATAAAACTAGTTAAGTAATATTTTGATAAAATACCAAGAAATCAATAATTAAGAAGATAAATTGATAAAGAAATATAATATTTTTAAAAAGCATAGAGTTAAATTTACAAGTCAAGATGAACCAACTATTTGGTTTGCAGTTTTTTATTAAAGGAAAATTTTGAAAATAGCAATAATAGGTGGTGGAGCTGCTGGAATAATGGCTGCAATCACTGCAAAAAGATTAAATAGAGATTTACAAGTAGATATTTTTGATGCAAACAAAAGTATAGGTAAAAAAATTCTTGCAAGTGGAAATGGAAGATGCAATATCTCAAATACCTCAATATCTTCAAAAAACTATTTAGGAGAGAATCCAACTTTTGTAGATTTTGCTCTAAAAGAGTTTGATTTTAAAGCATTTGAGAAATTTTGTAAAACTATTGGTCTTTTACTTGATATTAAAGAAAATAGTAAAGTTTATCCTCTTTCAAATGAGGCAAAATCTGTAACAAATCTTTTTTTATTAACTCTTGAGGAGTTAAATGTAAATATTTTTTGTGAACACTTTGTACAAAAAGTAGAAAAAAAAGATGATAAATTTCTTATTTATGCAAATGATAAAGAGTTTAAAACATATGATAAAGTTTTAATCTCAAGTGGCTTAGCTGCTGCTCCTCAACTAAATGCAACTCAAATTGGTCTTGAAATTGCATCAAGTTTTGGACACACTTTTAATCCTACATATCCAAGCCTTGTTGGACTTCAAACAAAAGAGACTTACAAAGGAAAACTTCAAGGAGTAAAAAAAGAGTGTAGTGTAGGATTGTATATAAATGGAAGTTTTGAAGAAGAGATTTTAGGAGATGTTCTGTTTACAGCTTATGGAGTATCAGGATTTGCTATTTTAGATATCTCTCAAAGAGCTGTTTTGGCTTTGACTCAATTTTATGATGTTGAACTTAGAGTTAATTTTTTTCCTAAAACAAATCCAAATGATTTGGCAAATCAAATACAAACTTTGTTTAAAAATTTACCAAAGCAAAAAGCAGTTGATATTTTAACTGGTATTGTATCAAATAAAATAGCTCCAATACTTTTAGAGATTTTTAAAATTGATATAAACACAAGAACAGATGATATAAATACAAAACAGATAAAATCACTTGCTCATCAGCTAAACTCATGGAGATTAAAAGTAGTAGATACTCAAGGATTTTCTCATGCGGAAGCTAGTGGTGGAGGAGTGCGAACTTGTGAAGTAGATAATAAAACTTATGAGAGTAAAATCGTAAGAAATCTATTTTTTGCTGGAGAGGTTTTGGATATAGTAGGAAATAGAGGTGGATACAATCTTCACTTTGCATGGGCTAGTGGTTATTTGGTGGGGAAAAATTTGGCAAATATTTAATCAAATATTTATAGATAAGCGAGTTAAAGCGAATTTATAAACAAATATAGATAAAATTTACAAATTAATTATTTATAAGGAAAAATTATGTTTAAAAACTTATCAACAAAAACAAAATTAGCTTTATTTCCAGCTATTTTTATAATAGCTACAGTTATAACAGCAATTATATATAGCTCATCTATTAGTTTTGTACAAGATAGAATTAAAAT
>Ga0265294_10003989_pt1 | contig 18590 bp, 13 predicted proteins | sample MunlanPumphouse3_FD_192504 | JGI IMG/M metagenome (GOLD analysis project Ga0265294, IMG submission 192504) | Groundwater microbial communities from a municipal landfill in Southern Ontario, Canada - Pumphouse #3 | ecosystem: Environmental > Aquatic > Deep subsurface > Groundwater | place...
CTCGCTTTCTTTGTATTTTTTAGCAAGCTCTACCCCAATTTGGATATGTGTGCCCTCATATTCATGATCGACAGCTTTACCAATATCATGAAGTAGCCCACCTCTTTTAGCTATTTTTTCATCTGCCCCAATCTCGGCCGCTAACATTCCGGCAATATACGATACTTCTAAAGAATGCTTAAGTACATTTTGTCCATAACTGGTACGGTATTGAAGTCTTCCTAATAGCTTCACTAGTTCTGGGTGTATCCCAAATAAATTAGCCTCGAAAACAGCATTCTCGCCCAACTCTTTAATTGTCGAATCCATTTCTTTACGAACTTTATCAGCTATCTCTTCAATTCTTCCTGGATGGATTCTACCATCCGCCATAAGTTTATTAAGTGTTTGCCGGCCAATTTCTCGTCTCACGGGATCGAAACTAGATAGTGTCACGACATCTGGGGTATCATCAATAATAAAATCAACACCGGTTGCACTTTCAAGTGCCTTTATATTTCTTCCCGTTCTCCCTATAATTCGGCCTTTCATCTCATCATTTGGAAGTTCTACCACTGAGGCTGTTGATTCAGAAGATACATCCACACCACATCTTTGAATTGCCAAAGCAATAATGTGTTTAGCTTTTCTTTCCCCTTCTTCCGTCGCTTTTTGTTCAATATCTTTGATGATTAAAATTGCCTGTTTTTTTGCTTCATGCTCCATTTCATCAATAATGGATTTTTTAGCTTCTTCCTGGGTCAAACCACTAATTCTCTCCAACTCTTGAATCGCTAGATTGTATTTCTTAATTATTTCCCCTTCGATTTTAGATAATTCGCCGGTTTTAGCTTCTATAGCCTTTTGCGACTTTTCAAGATCTTCAAGCTTTTTATCTACCTGATCTTCTTTTCTTTGAAGTGAATCTTCCTTTTGACTTAATCTCAGCTCTTGTTTTTGAAATTCTTGACGTTTATTTCTTGACTCGCTTTCGAATTCATTACGTAATCTGATCTGGATTTCCTTTGCCTCCAGCATCGCATCCTGTCTGATATTTTTTGCTTCCAGCCTTGCCTCTTCAGTTATCCTGTTGAATTCACTTTGGGCATCCTCTTTCCTTTTCTTTAATGTTTGTTTGTAAAAAAGAAATCCTAAAAAAAGACCTATCCCAATTGCCGGAAACAATGTTATCAATACATATCCCCACCCTGGGAATGTGCCGGTGGCAGACATAAATAGACTGCCTAACATTGTTACCTCCTGTAAAAAAATTTGAAATTAATATATAATTTTGGACCTTTACGGACCATGTAATTTCATTTATGTTATTATAAGACAGAAATACGCTCAAGTCAATGTATTGCCAAGCGTATTAATTCCTATTTACTATGGATTTTGTAATTAGTCAATTCCCAAAGTAAGTTTCACAGTGGAATATGAAATGGAATTTAATGTGGGAATTTGCAGCATTTTGTAATTGTTGTTATAATTCCTAAAAACTAGCGCGAATTTTTTGCTCCAATTCTTTTGAGACTTCTGGATTATCTTTTAGGTATTGTGTAGCTTTTTCTCTTCCTTGCCCTATTTTCTCACCTTCGTATTGAAACCAAGATCCACTTTTATTTACCAATCCTAAATCTACAGACATATCTAGAATACATCCCATATTTGAAATTCCCGACCCATAAATAATATCAAATTCCGCTTCCTTAAATGGGGCGGCCAGTTTATTTTTTACAATCTTTACTTTTGTTCTGCTTCCAATACTATCCCCACCATCCTTCAAATTATCTTTTTTCCTGACATCAATTCTAATACTAGCGTAGAACTTTAAAGCTTTCCCTCCTGTTGTCGTTTCTGGGTTTCCAAACATAATGCCCAACTTATCTCTAAGCTGGTTGATAAAGATCAAACAAGTGTTTGTTCTGCTAATACTACCTGTTAATTTTCTCAATGCTTGAGACATCAATCTGGCTTGCAACCCCATGTGGCTATCTCCCATTTCTCCATCAATCTCAGCCTTTGGCGTTAGAGCCGCGACACTATCGACTACGATAACATCTATACTGCCACTCTTTATAAGCTCATCTGCTATTTCAAGGGCTTGTTCTCCGTTATCTGGTTGCGAAACGTATAGGTTGTTCAAGTCAACACCCAATGCAGCAGCATAACCTGGATCAAGTGCGTGTTCTGCATCGATAAAAGCAACAACCCCCCCTAATTTTTGGGCTTCTGCAATAACATGTAAAGCTAAAGTGGTTTTCCCAGAGCTTTCAGGCCCATATATCTCTACAATTCTTCCTCTAGGCATGCCACCGATCCCAAGTGCTTTATCTATAGCTAAACAACCAGTAGAAATAACATCTACTTTAACTTTTTCATGACTTCCCATATTCATAATCGAACCCTTGCCAAAGTTTTTTTCTATTTGAGCTAAAGCAATAGATAGCGATTGTTGTTTTTTCTCATCCATAAGTATCTCCTTTTTTATAATTATCGTATTATTATTATACCATTTATTTGTCAATTATTGTCAAAAACACAATAACACTTTTTTAAATGTCCAAGATTTTTCTCTTGTTCAAAAAAATCGTCTGATTATGCTCATTATTAAACAATACCATTTAGTTTAAGGCAAACATATTTGAATATTTAGAATAAAACTCGAAAAATCAGAAATTATTTTTTATATACTTTAAAGTTTTAAAAATAGCCATATCGGTGGCTGCTTTTCTAATTTCATTTCTATCACCAAGAAAGACATATTGATAACATTCAGTTATTTTTTCAGAAACAACGGATATAAAGGTTAATCCTACCGGTTTTTTTTCGCTTCCTCCTGTAGGCCCGGCAATACCTGTTGTTGCAACAGCAATGGAAACATTATCATTAATCAATCCGTTTGCCATCTCAATCGCAACCTCTCTACTAACGGCACCGTAATCAATAACAGTATCTTCTCCGACTCCAAGTCGGTCCATTTTAGATATGTTTGAGTAAGTAACTAAACCCTCGTGAAAAACCTCACTGCACCCAGGAACATCTACTATTGCACTTGAGATCATTCCTCCTGTAAGACTTTCCGCACAAGCAAAATATAATCCTTTCTCTCTCAATTCATGTACAAGAGATTGGGCCAAATTCATTTCTTCCTCTCCGTAAAAAACATCTTCAAATGTTTCATAAATATCCTCAACTATTGTTTCGGGCAAATCTGAATTTAAAATTATACTATTATCAAATCCCCTTCCTTCAATGTGAAAATTGAATGTATTAGATAATAATGAAATCCTTCTCTTAATTTCAAAGACTGAGCAACACACCCTTATAACAATATTCATATTATGTCTCCCTTTGAACTACCTATGGTACTTCAAAAAATCTAATTTATTGTATTATGGTTCAATCCTTCCGACAAGATGAAAGCCTGTTTCTAAAATTTTTACATTATAAACTTGCCCTATTTCCACAAGGTTGTTTGAAGTAAAAAAAACTTTTGTATCAATTTCTGGAGCGTTATATTCGTTTCTACCCCAGAAAATATTTTTGTCAAAATCAATTCCCTCATATGTAACTTTCATAGTCTTTTCAAAATACTTTTTATGATTATTACAGATATTGTTACTTTGAAGTACAGAAAGTTCCTTAAGCCTTGAGTTAATTATCTTTTTGGGGATTTGATCTTTCATTTTATATGCAACCGTCCCTTCCTCTCTACTGTAAGCAAAGAAACCAGCATAATCAACTATACCTTTTGCAACAAAATTTTTTAAATCTAAATACATTTGCTCATCTTCGCCTGGAAATCCAACAATAAAACTGCTTCTTAAAGAAATTTCTGGATAATTGCCTTTTATATTTTCAATTATACCCATTATTTGAGAGCTGTTTGTATGGCGATTCATTTTTTTTAATAAGTTATCATTTACATGTTGAAAAGGTATATCGATATATTTAGCCATCTTTGGTTCTTCAGATATGTACTCAATCAAAGCGGAAGTAACTAATTCAGGATAGGCATACATTAGTCTAATTTTATATACTGGCAATTTACTAATTGACTCAAGAAGGTTAATAAGTCTTGGCTCCCCATAAAGGTCTAACCCATATCTTACTGTATCTTGAGCTACAATAATTATCTCTTCTACCCCATTATCAACAAGAATTCTAGCTTCTTCCAAAAGATCTTCTTCTTTATAAGACCTATATCTTCCTCTTATAAAGGGAATTGCACAATAAGAACAAAAATTGTCACATCCATCAGCTATTTTTAGGTATGCATAATGTTGGGGGGTCGTTATTAGTCTTTGATTTTGTAAAACGGGTTCTTTATTGTCAGACATATAAATGCCTTTTCCCGTCTCTATCATAGAAACAATATCATCGTACGTACCTAATCCAGCAAATACATCAACTTCCGGTAGTTGGGTTTGAATCTTAGAGGCGTATCTTTCCGCAAGACATCCTATCACAATTATCTTAATCTGTTTTCTTTTTTTTATTTCTGCGACATCTAAAATAAGGTCTATGCTCTCTTTTTTTGCTGATTCTATGAAAGCACAAGTATTGATGATAATAATGTCTGCATCAGTTGGATTACTTGTAAATTCATATCCAAATGACCTAAGCTTATATAGGATTTTTTCAGAGTCAACTCTATTTTTGTCGCATCCAAGCGATATCATTCCGATTTTTTTCATTTTATCTGTTTTTTTTATTTGTCCCACAACTAACTATTAGTTTTATTCATATTTTGAAAGGAATTCTTCTTCTGTAATTAGTATTGTTCTTCCTTGAGATCCTGTTGTTTCAGGGCCAAGAAACCCTCTTGCTTCAAGCGCATCGACAAACTTTTTAGCTCTTAGAAAACCAAGTCCAAAAGTTGCTTGTGCACTCGAAATAGATGCTTTTCCTTTTTTAATAAAGTGAAGTAATACTTGCTTAAGCATTTCCTCAAAATCATCTGCTTTATCATCCTTTCCATCTGAAGAATCAATTTCAGTGTCTACAATTTCTGGCTTTACAGTAATAGCATTTAATAGATCATCGTTGAATACTGATTCATTATTTTCTCTGATACTATCGCAGACTTTTTTTATCTCATCTAACTCAACTAAAGCTCCCTGCATTCTGGTTGTGCCTTTTGTCGAGGAATAAATCATATCTCCATTTCCCAAAAGATCCTCAGCACCCATATCATCAAGTATAACTCTACTGTCCATGGAAGATTTAACTGAGAAAGCAACCCTTGACAAAATATTGGCTTTAATAAGGCCCGTAATAACTTGCACTGTAGGTCTTTGAGTAGCAATTATCATATGTATTCCACAGGCCCTAGCAAGTTGTGCAATTCTAACAACGTAAGTTTCTACCTGGCTCTTGCCTTTCATCATTAAATCAGCCATCTCGTCTATTATTAGCACAATCCTGTACATTTTTGGTTCCTTTTTAGAATCTCTAACCCCATTATTGTATTGATCAATGTTCGCGCATCCAACTTCTTCAAAAAATTTATATCTACGATCCATTTCTTCTGTAAGCCACTTTAAGGCATTAACTGCTTGTGAATTTTCCTTTATTGTTTCAGCAATAAGTAAGTTTGGAAGATTTTTATATACTGCCAACTCAACCCTTTTTGGATCAATAAGAATCATTCGTACGTCTTCGGGAGAGTATTTAAAAAGAATACTAACGATTAAGGCATTAAGAAAAACACTTTTTCCTGTGCCTGTAGCTCCTGCAACAAGCAAATGGGGCATCAAGGAAAGATCTTCTATAAAATTAGTCCCATCTAAAGTTTTCCCAAAACAAAGGCGGATTCCTTTGTCCGAATTATTAAACTCAGGGCTACTTATTAGAGATTTCAAGCCAACAATATCTCTTTTTATATTTGGGATCTCTAGACCAAATGCATCTTTTCCCTCGATAGGGGCCAGAATTCTTATTTGTTTTATGGCGAGCCTCATAATTAGATTCTCTTTTATACTTCTTATCTTGGCGATTTGATAACCAGGGCCAAGCTTAAGTTCATACAAAGTAAAAGTTGGACCCCTTTTTGCCCCAATGACTTCAGCAGGGACCTCAAATTCAGCCATAGTAGTTTCAATTTTTTGTTTTACTTCATAGTAATCATCCGGAAAATTAACATCGTTTCCAACATAAGCTTTTAATGAGTCTACGGAAGGTTTCTTGTAGGGTTTATATTTGTAGTTATCAATTGTATTTTCAGTTCTATTGTCAAAAAATGAAGGTTGAGATGATGTTTGGGAATCTATACCTGCTTTTTCCTTTTCATTTTTGCTTGAATTATCTATACGATTTTGCTTCTCTCTATTTCCATAATTTATAGATTCAATAGAAATTTGGGAGGAATACTCTTCACTTTTCATTTTATCGTTTTTGAGAGGTATAATAGATGGTGTAATTTTATCAGCACCTGTTTTCTCGTAATTTTGATTTATTATATTTTTGTGAACATCTGGTACTTGTGGATTACTTACGTTATGCAAAATTCCGCTTTCCTCGAAAGAAAGAGGTTCCTGTAATTCTTTTAAAGCTTTTTTGTCATCAAATACGTCCTTGTTCTGTTTGTTCTGTTCAATAGAGTCTAATATGCCTATATTATCTTTTCTTGCATCAGTTTGAGTATTTGTATCAATAATTGAACGTTCATTTTGGTTGGGCTTAATAATTTCACCTTTCCTTTCGAAAGGATAGTCCCCGTTTAAAGAGTGAGGGCCATACTGATTTGACTGGTCCGAGGTTTGATTCTGTTCCAATAACAATTCTTTTCTTCCAGAATTAGTGTATAGGCTATTCAGTTTATCATCACTCCAGTCTTTATCAATCAGGCTATATCTGTTTTCATTTTTTTCATTTTTGGGATAATGATCTTCTGAAAATAATAATTTTGCACTTTGTTTTGCCCTATCTTCATCCTTATCAAGCAATCCTCCGAAGGACCGTTCATTAACGTTTTTTTCACAGTTGTCGGAGCCAAAAAGAAGAGACTTAGCATCTATTACCATTTCTTCAACTTCATCTTTTTCCAAAGAACCTAGAGGTGGATCTGCTTCAGAGTTAAGTGAGTTTGGTAGAGGATTTTTTGTTATTGTACCTTCCTTGTTTTCCAGCGCTCCATCATCTTCTTTTCCCTTTGTTTTTTCTTTATTCCAAAAAGTAACTTTTTTATCGAAAAATTTAATAATAGGTAAAATCAAAAATAAAAACAAGACTCCCGAAATTATTAACGTTGATGAAACTAAAAAACCATAGTTGGGGAAGATCGCATACAATGGATAATTGATAAGTGACGCAATTATCCCCCCCACTGTGATAACTCCTTTAGGGACAAGGAATTCTAGAGGATCGCCATTAATCCCACTTTTATAAAAAGAAACATGAAGCAGAGAAATCAAAGAAATAATAAAGAGTGATAGTAATAAATTTTTTTTCCATCCAAAAGTAACTTTTTTGCCCAAAAAACAAGTTAATCCAAAAAACAGACAACATAAAATAAGGACATAAACAGAATAGCCAAAAACTAAGTATAAAAAAGCTCTTGTAGTTGGAATAATCATAAGGATTAACAAAACCAAAACAAAGGATAAGAGAGCAATAGAAAAAATCATTTTTTTATTATTATTCATAGAATTCATTTTTATAAAAGGCATATATTCCTCCGATACAAAGGGAAAGAAAAAGAATAACGTTATATTTCTTCTATTTTAAAATTTGGCTCTTTCCCGACATAACTAATAGATTTTTTTTCTCCAGAAAAAACGTATTCGCTTATTTGATGTAATTTATCTATCGTAACTTTATTTATTAAATCTAGCTCAAAATCGCTATCAAAAAGTTCATTCTTTAGCAATGCTCTTTTCCCAGAAATTCTCATCATAGAAGAGGAGCTTTCTAAGCCCAAAACCACGGAAGTTTTTAATTGCTCCTTACTTTTGTTAAACTCTTCATGAGAAAAACCTTTTTTTATCAATAATTGAATTTGGTTTTGGACTTCAAAGATAGCCTTATTTGCTTTTTCTGGACTAGTGCCTAAATATATAGTAAAAATTCCTGAATCAGAAAAATTATAATTAGTACTATAAACATTATAAGCTAAACCTAAAGTTTCCCTTATCGATTGAAAAAGCCTAGATGACATTCCTCCTCCAAACAAGTTAGACATCATAGTCATTGCTAAAGCCTCTTCATCCATGTAATTGATTCCTCTATAAGCAAAAGCAATATTTGCCTGTTCAAGAGACTTAATGGTTAATACGTTTTCAATTAAAGGGGATACCTTTTTTCTGTTTTCTTGAGTTAAGTTTAAAACTTTATTGTTGGATTCAAAATACTTATTTACAAGATCTTTTGCTCTTTCAAAATCAACATTCCCTGCAATAGAAATTACCATATTACTCGGATAATATTCAGTATCTCTAAAAATTAAAAGTTTCTTTCTGTTAAAAGAATATATGTTTTCTTTATTTCCTAGAATAAGTTTCCCGGGGCCCTCATTGCCATACCATGCACAAAATAATTTATCCATACAAAGGTTTTCTGGATCATCCTCAGACATTTGGATCTCTTCTATTACAACTGTTTTTTCCTTTTCAATTTCATTTTCTTCATATTTAGAAAAATAAATCAAATCAGAAATCATTTCCATACAATGTTCAAAATGCTCGTCGAGAGATACAGAATAATAAGCTGTATGATTTTTAGAAGTGTACGCATTCATTCTTGCCCCTATTCTTTCCATATCATCAGCAATCTGAAAAGCATTCCTTTTTGAGGTTCCTTTAAACATCATATGTTCCATAAAATGTGCTATACCGTTATTATCAGATGATTCGTACTCGCTTCCTACTTTTATAAAAAGACCAACCGAAACGCTTCTGGTATTTTTCATTTCATTAAAAACCATTCTAAGGCCACTAGGAAATACTTGTTCTTGAGTCATGTTACCCCCATGATGTATTACTTTAAGTTATATTATACATAAGTTTATCTTTTGATACAATTACATGTCTTATTTACATTATAGCTTATTTAGAAATTTGAGAAGCAAATGTAACTTTTGATAAAATATACTTTTCAGCAGTATAAAACTTTATAAAACTTGACAATATTGGTTATTAATAATAACATAGTTCCAAGAAGAAATTTCTTTTTTTAGAGGTAAAAATGTCTGAACTTACTATGGAAAAACTTGTCGCTTTGTGCAAAGGTCGTGGATTTATTTTTCCCGGAAGTGAAATATACGGAGGTTTGGCTAACACTTGGGATTATGGTCCTATGGGTGTTGAGTTAAAAAATAATATAAAAAGAGCTTGGTGGAAAAAATTTGTTACGGAAAATAGATTAAATCACGGGGTGGATTGCGCGATACTCATGAATCCTACCGTTTGGGAAGCCAGCGGACACATAGGAGGATTTTCCGATCCGTTAATGGACTGTAGGTCGTGTAAATCTAGACATCGTGCAGATACCTTGATTGAAGAATATATCAAAAAAAATTCCATTGACATCTCAATCGCAGGATGGAATAACACGCAAATACAACAGTTTATAAAGGAAAAGGGAATAAAATGTCCTGTCTGTGGTAAAACTGACTTCACTGAGTTGAGACAGTTTAATCTTATGTTTAAAACTTTTCAAGGAGTTACTGAAGAGAGTTCAAATGTAGTTTATCTCAGACCTGAAACAGCCCAAGGAATATTTGTAAATTTCAACAATGTATTAAGAAGTTCTCGAGCAAAAATACCATTTGGAATCGCCCAGATTGGTAAAAGTTTTAGAAATGAGATTACTCCAGGTAATTTTATTTTCAGAACGAGAGAATTCGAGCAGATGGAACTTGAGTTCTTTTGCAAACCCGGGACAGATTTAGAATGGTTTTCCTATTGGCGATCTTTTTGCAAAACTTGGCTTACAGACTTAGGTATAAAAAATGAAAAATTAAGACTTCGTGACCATGACCCAAAGGAATTATCTCACTATAGTAAAGCAACAACAGATTTTGAGTTTCTTTTTCCTTTTGGATGGGGAGAACTTTGGGGTATCGCAGACAGAACAGACTTTGATTTAAAAGCTCATATTTCTAAATCAGGTAAATCTTTAGAGTATATTGATCCAAACACTAATGAACGCTATGTTCCTTATGTAATAGAACCATCTCTTGGAGCAGATCGTATGCTACTTGCTATAATGTGTAATGCTTATGAGGAACAAGAGCTTCCTGGAGGAGATACTCGAGTTGTATTACACCTACATCCAACATTATCTCCTTTTAAAGTTGCAATACTTCCCCTTCAGAAAAACCTAACAGAAAAGGCTGAGGATGTATATTCTGAACTTTCAAAAAAATTCTCTGTAGATTTTGATGCTTCTGGATCTATCGGGAAAAGATATAGGAGACATGATGAAATTGGTACACCGTTATGCTTGACTATTGATTTTCAATCGTTAGAAGATAACACTTGCACAATTAGAGATCGGGACACTATGGAACAAGTAAGAATACAACTTTGCGATGCTGAAGATTATATTTCAAAAAAAATTGCCTTTTGACAGGAGGAAAAAATGAAAAAACTTACAAAAACATCTTGGATAGAATTAGGTGTTTCTATTGGCATTTTTGTTGCTATTGCAATAATTTCCGCATTTTTAGATCTTCAAATAAATAAAGCACTTTATGCTCCTAACAGCTTTTTTGGACAATATTTTGCAAATTTTGGGGAACTGCCAACTTACCTAGTAGCCCCAGTTGCAGGAACGATTTTATTTTACCAAAACTTTGGAAAAAATAAAAAAATTGATATTTTATTGAAAGTATTATTTGGGATTGTGGTGTTCGCAGGTTACTTTGTTCTTATAACTTGGTTATGGGGACGTTTTGCAGATGAAAGTATCCTTTATCCCTATCTTTATCAAACTGCTTTTTCCTTATTACTAACATCTTTAACTTTATTTAGTTGTATGTTTGTTCCCAAAGAAAAAATGAAAAAACTGCTTTGGTTTGCAATTTTTCTAATAATTGTCGCTGCTTTAAGTAATATTTTTGTCCAGATAATGAAAATCTTATGGGAAAGACAACGTTTTAGAACAATGACGCCTGGGAATGAATTAGCCCCCTTAGCCGTCTCCGTAATATGCCCTGATTACGCGGGATTCACCCCATGGTACCAACTTAATTTAATAAGCCCACCTGAAATAAGGACCGAGATTTATAAGGAAATATTCTTAGCTACGGATGAAGACGCTTTTAAATCTTTCCCTTCAGGCCATACTGTTGCCGCTGCAGCCTCATTTGGATTAATTTTAATTCCGGATCTTTTTGAAAAACTAAAGAAACAGCGTTGGATCTTTTGGTGTGTACCTATTGTTTATACTACTCTTGTAGGAATTAGCCGTATAGTAATCGCCGCGCATTATTTATCAGACGTTCTATTCGGCGGTTTTATTGGATTTGGTACAGCTTGTCTATCAAGATGGTTTTTAATTAGTAAAGTGCCTGAACTTGGGGGGAATCTGAGGGATATAAAGAAAGAGGTTGAAAAATCTGAATAAAAAACGGGGCTTATAAACAGCCCCCTTTTTAACTATTATAATAGATATTCAAATATTTTTTAAAAGTACTCATGTTTGTTCCAAATATCTTAACTATTTCTGCCATATTTACCTCTATTTTTTTGGTTTCTTGATATATGTATAATAACAATGAACACAGAGCACCATAAGAACTCATATTTCCTTCAAGATTATATATCTTATCCGTTATTATTTTTAAGTCTTCAACGATGATTTTATACTCATGCAACAGTAAGTATGTATGAACTGCGGCGTAAACTTCCTTAAACAATCTCCCCTTTGCAGATTGTGTGAAGGGAAAACTTTTTACTAAATCAGATATTATTCTAGAATCATAAGGAAACGTGATTTTTTTTGATATATTTCTATCTGATACTAGTAATGAAAAAATTATAGTTGCTTTGCATGTGTTCTTTATATCTATATTTTTCAGCTTATTAATTAAGTATTGCTGATACATGTCTTCCTTGTTGGAGTTATTAAGAGATAAAGCCTCAATTATAGGTTGAGGATTTTGAAATGCAAATATTACATCCAACAAGTCATAAGCTTTTTTTGTCAAATATATATCTCCATCTTTGCTAAGGCAGTTTGCATAAAATTCTTCTCCATAAGCTTTTACAAGCTCTGTAGTGACATTTGAAGGGAAGAGTTTCGAAAAATACAAATAATTGGATCCTATTAAATTGCTATCAACATACCAATTTAAAAAAGTAATTTCTAAATCGTTGGGAAAAATAAGAGAGTATTTTCGGCATAATCTTCTAGCTTTATTTAAATCTCTAGAATTAATCAATACTCCTATGTAGCAAGAAACCCCAATAATATCCATTTCATTTGAATAAAAAAGTTTTTCTGCCGCCCTCTCGGCATATTCGTGAAGTCCATTGGTACTAAATGCTATAGCTAAATATTTTAAAGAATTATAGCTATCCAAAGGAGATAAATTTTTTATCCAGGAATCTAAAAAAGTTGTTTTTTCCAAAACTAAATCTTTTAGTATGTATATTTTTAACAAAATATCGTAAGGGGTAGTATTTTGATTATCAATATTCAATAATTCAATTGATGCACTTTCAGCAAGTTCAAGGTCCCCATTTTCATGCGCTGCCCTAGCCATTATATCCAAACCTATTTCATATTCTTCACTTTCTCGTTCGATTAGCATACATGTAGATATAGCTTTGTCTAAATTACCTTTCACGTAACAATCATAAGCATCATAAGCCCTACTTAGATTTCGACGAGAAATTGTATCTATCAGAATCAATTCTGAAGAAGATACTTCCTCATCGGTTAATCTGGGGATAGAATCGACTACAGAAGATGATAATTCCTCTAACAATTCATAATTTATATTTTCCCATAATTGAGCAAGCCTTGGAACGTTGCCAGTTTTTAACTTGTGTGAATTGAGAATTAGCCACCCGTTATTAGGAAAATTAAAATTCCCATGCAAAAATGCGTGTTGTCTGCAATCTTTAGCAAGTGCTAAACTATATTCTAGATATCTCTTATTTTCCCACAGATTAATGAATAAAATAATACTTTCATTATAAGCTCCTATTTGAGAATAAGCTAACGCAAGTTCTAACAGGTGTTCTTCAGATTGATTCAACTCAACTGCTTTTTTTAAATAGGAAATACCATCAAAATATTCTTTTTTTTGAAAAAATTTTTTCCCATTTAAAAAATAAAAATCGGCCGATTGAAACATAGATAAAACTGACATGTTAAAAACTCCTATTAAAGAGAATTTCTAACATATCTTTGTTGTAAACAATGTGTTTCCCGCAATAATCACAAAGTATCTCAACTTCAGGTTTATCTCGCAAAATATCAGAAATCTCATTTTCGCCAATGCTTTTAATTATTTCATCTCCTCTAGATTCACAATTACAAAAATACTCTAATTTATCTATTGATAAAGACTCTGCTCCAAAATGCTTAAAATAGTAGTTGAACGCTTCCTCTACGCCCAAATTGGCTATTTTCAAGCAAATCTCTCTAAATCTGCTCATTATATCTTCCAAAATAAAAATAGCTTCATCTGACACCCCAGGCATTGCTTCACATATTATTCCGTAAGAACATAGTCTGTTTTGATAGGTAAAAACATCAAGCCCAACAGCACACCTTATCCCCTCGCTTGAAAAGAGATAAAATGCAAAATCATCCGATATATTTCCAGATGCTATTTCTGTCCTTCCAACATAAGGCTCTTTTAATCCCATATCTTTAATCACAGTAAAAGAACCTTTCTGTCCTACAGCATCTTTTAATTTTTCAGACGAGTATTTTTTTAACTCAGGTTTGTCAGAATTCTCAATATATCCTTTTATTTTGCCTAGATTTTCTCCGGCAACATAAATTTTCCCAAGAGGCCCTCCTCCATCTATAATCACGTTGAATCTGCCAAGTTCATTCTTCATGTTATAGGAAATATAAGCACCTATTGTAAGTGCTCTACCCATTGCATTTTGAGCAACGGGGACAAGATTATGAACTTTGGTTGCATAACATAAAATATCAGAAGTATCTATAATTGCTATACGAGCCTGTTTATCCAAAACAAGGCCTCTCAGAATAATATCATCCGTCATTCTCACCTTCAACTGTTATTTTTAACTGGGGCGTTTTAGAAAAGTTATTTTTTATTTTTATATACCTGTTTATGCGTTTCAACCTTTTTTGTTCTTTTTCTTTCAGCGCGCAATTGAGCTTTTATTTCTTGTTGATATAGAGGTTGAATCAAATTTTCGCTGTTATAATCAGCATAATTAGTTAAAACTAAACAAAAATGCGAAAGACCGAAAGAAAGAATTACAATAGTTATAATAAGTTTAACCATATCTCCTACAAACAACAAGGCGAAAGGGAATATAGAAAAAACAAAGGCTAGAAATGAGGAAACTGAAAAACCTGAAGCAATAATTGATGAATTCTTAAGTCTATCTAAAGCTCTTATTTTTTTATAAGACACATTAAAAGGTAAGTAAGTAGTCATTATCATCGCAGAGAAAACGGATAATAATATTGTTATAATCAATCCAATGTAATGTCCGGGATTGGTTGTTCCAATTAAAAACGAATTTGAAAACTCCAATATCATAAACGCTGTTCCAACAAAAATTATTCCAAATATTGAGGTGGAAAAGACCATTTTACCTGAAAAAAGTTTTACTCCTTTAAAAAACTCTTTAATAATCCTAGGGACATCATTGCCATACTTGTCCTTTTTCATCAAAAGAGTTTCCCCCCAAACAAGTTTGGAACAAACATAGAAATTCCCAGCGAGGCCAACACCAATAACTGGAAGAAAAAGCCCGATAGAACCTAATAAAACCATATATGATTTTAGCATAATTGAAGAGGCGGAATTAATCGACAAACCTGAAGACAAACCCAAGCCAAATTCATTGAGAAGAAATGGAGTATCTGAGATACCAATTCCAACTAATAGGTAACCAAATTCTTCATAGCCATAAATTTCAAAAAATAAAAGTGAGGCAATAATTGGAAGAGCAAATAGCATAGTCAATAAGTTTACTATCATCAAAGGTTGAAAATATGTTTTTAATATGTCAATATAACGTTTAAATCTTCCACCAGGGTATGCTCCCTTAACCTCTTCAGCCCTATCTTCCTGAGCAACAAATAAGTTGCTAATAAGCTTAATTTTATAAGAACTAATTTTTTTTTCTTTAGTTTGAGAAGTATTAGCGTTAATCATTTTTCCATCCTGTTAGAGTAGTATTTTAAATAGAAATTATACTATATCTAGCAAAAAAAGTAAACTCTTCCGATATCTGGTTTTTAACTAAAAATTACTCTTTAACTCAATAAAATTTGACTGAATTTTCAATTTTTGATAGATGCTTATGACAATATATTTTACTTTATTGCGCTAAACTACTAAACAGTAAAAACGATATAATAATCAATCCTTTATAATAAGGTATTTTAATTGACACATTATAATCATATTGTTATTATCTATTTAATTTTTAAAGATTAAGAGGCATTATATGAATAACGTTAATATTGCAGTTGTTGGGGCTACTGGAATGGTAGGAAGGAAATTTTTGCAAGTACTCGAAGAGAGAAAACTCCCTGTCAATAATTACTATCTATTTGCAAGCGAAAGGTCGGCTGGTTCCACTATTCATTTTATGGATAAAGATTACACGGTTCTTGAATTGAGCGAAGATAATATCAAGGATAAACAGATAGATATAGCTCTCTTTTCTGCAGGTGGAAACGTAAGTAAAGATTATGCCCCTGTCTTTGTTTCCTATGGTTCTTTAGTTATCGATAATTCCAGTCAATGGAGAATGGATGAAAAAGTACCTCTGGTTGTGCCCGAAGTAAACGGATTGGAGGCACTAAAGCACGATAAGGGAATAATTGCGAATCCTAACTGCTCGACCATTCAAGCAGTAGTACCACTAAAAGCTCTCCACGACAAGTACACGATAAAAAGAGTAATCTATAGCACCTATCAAGCTGTATCTGGAGCTGGGCAAAAAGGCTATGATGATCTAAAAGAAGGGACGACCAATAAATTCCAGTACCAAATTACTAATAATATCATTCCTCAAATTGATATATTCCTCCCTGATGGTTACACGAAGGAAGAATGGAAAATGATTGTTGAAACGCACAAAATTCTAGACGAAAAAATTAAAGTTACTGCGACCACAGTGAGGGTTCCTGTTTACCATGGTCATAGTGAAAGCATTAATGTTGAATTCGAAAAACCTTGCACGCTTGAGGGAATATTCGAAGCCCTTCGTAATATGCCTGGGGTGATTGTATATGATGATCCTAAAAGCAGTAAATACCCTATGCCCATTTTTGTCGAAAATAAAGATGAGGTTTTTGTTGGAAGAGTCCGGATTGACAACACTGTTTTTTCGGGATGTAATTTATGGGTAGTTGCTGACAATATCCGAAAAGGAGCCGCCACAAACGCAGTTCAAATAGCTCAATATTTATTGGAGAACGATAAGCGATTCTGTTAAAGAATAGGAGGGTAAATATGGCATATATATTCCAGGGAGTTGGAACGGCGTTAATCACACCAATGATTGACGATTGTATAGATTATATAAGTTTGGAAAAATTAGTAAAAACCCAAATTATTAGTGGAATAGATTGTCTTATTGCTAATGGGACAACAGGCGAACCATCTACTATATCAGATGAAGAAAAGATAAAAATAGCCTCTATTGTTATAGAAGTAGTTGATAAAAAAATCCCTGTAATAGTTGGAGCTGGAAGTAATTCAACGGCTCATGCAATTAAATTAGCAAAAGATGCCAATTACATTGGGGCAGATGGTATTCTATGTGTAACCCCTTACTACAACAAATGTACCCAACAGGGACTTGTTGAACATTTTAAAGCTATTGCCGATCAAGTTGATTTACCAATGATAATGTACAATGTCCCCTCAAGAACTGGACTGAATATGTTGCCAGAAACAGTTGCTAAATTGGCGGGCTACAAAGGTATTTGTGCAATTAAGGAGGCTAGTGGAAATATCTCTCAAATAATGGAATTAGCCACTATATCACGAGATGATTTCAATCTATACAGTGGAGACGATGGGTTAACTTACCCTATTCTAACTTTGGGTGGCGCTGGAGTTATAAGCGTGGCAAGTAATATAATACCTCAATATATGTGCGAAATGGTTGATTCTTATTTCACGGGAAATATAAAAAAATCTAGAGATATGCAGCTCAAGATTTTACCCTTAATAAAAGCGCTTTTTTTTGAAGTAAACCCAATACCTGTTAAATGTGCCGCAAAATTACTTGGAATCTGTGGAGATGAAGTAAGACTGCCTTTAACAAAGTGTACTTGTGAAAACCTATTGAAAAAGGAATTAATGAATATTGGTTTATTATAATATCCTTTTCCTTCAAGAATCAAATTCCATGAATTTATTTATTAATTTCAAATAAGGAGATAAAGATGAAAATTATTATAAGTGGTATTTGTGGAAAAATGGGAAAAATTTTGTTAAATTGTGCAAAAGAAAATTCAGATATCGAAGTTGTTGCTGGGATTGACAGAGTTGGCTCTGAGGACACTTCCTCAGGAATTAGAATCTTTTCTTCCTTTTCAATGTATAATTTTGAACAACCCGATGTAATTATTGACTTTTCTTCACGAGGGGCTCTCGTTGATATATTACAGTATGCAACTAAAAATTTAATTCCCACAGTACTTGCTACAACTGGATACAATTTAGATGATTTAATGCTTATTGATAAAGCATCTAAAGATATTCCAATCTTCAAATCTGGAAATATGTCTAATGGCGTGGCGGCTCTAATCAATCTTGTCAAAAAAGCCTGCTCGCTAGTTGGAGAGATTTCAGATATTGAAATTGTTGAAACTCACCACAATCAAAAATCTGATGCCCCCTCAGGCACCGCACTAATGATTGCTGAAGCTATTAAGTCAAGCATTCCAAATAGATCCATAAATGTTGGCAGAGATGAATCATCGGGAAAGAGAGATGTAAATGAAATAGGCATGCATTCAATTCGTGGAGGTTCGGTAGTTGGAAAACATGAAATTATGTTCCTAATGAATAATGAGTTAATAACGATTACACACGAAGCAGAGAGTAAGACTGTCTTTGCCTATGGAAGCATAAAAGCTGCATCTTTTCTAATTGGGAAAAATCCTGGTTTATATTCTTTACTTGATATGTAGATAGACATACGCAAAAATAGAGAGTTTTCAAAGCTTGAGGTCCATTCATTTAACTCTTTTTTTTAATTTGCTTCTTATTTTCTTAAAAACCTTTAAATCAAAAAATAAAATGTTAGTTATTATTCTTCCAACCCTTCCAAATCAGGAATAGAGTCAAAAATTCCTATAAATTCCTCATCCATACTAATTTTTATTTCAAATGTTCTCCCATTTAAAAAAGCTTCCAAATCGATACCATTTTCTTCCAAAATATCTGATAAATACCCGGTTCCGCCCGCATCAGTATA
>Ga0265294_10003991_pt1 | contig 18587 bp, 28 predicted proteins | sample MunlanPumphouse3_FD_192504 | JGI IMG/M metagenome (GOLD analysis project Ga0265294, IMG submission 192504) | Groundwater microbial communities from a municipal landfill in Southern Ontario, Canada - Pumphouse #3 | ecosystem: Environmental > Aquatic > Deep subsurface > Groundwater | place...
GTAAATACTGCCGGAAGCGGGTATGCGTATACTAACGCGATGGCCCAATTAGGCCGTTTAGTGCAGATTAACACAAACTTTTCTTTGACCTCTGGTGATGTGCCCTCATTCGCTACGTCGCGTTCGACCTCGAGCTATGGGCAAGCATTGCCGCTTTTCGTCGCCGGGGCTCAACAGTGCCACTGGACATTCTCAGCACGACCCGTAGATGGCCAAGAAGATACCGGCTTATGGGTAGGAGTAGTTAACAAAACCACGGATTTTTCGCTAACGTGGTCCTGCAAAGCCTACACCGACGTCCCTGCCACCGGCCTTCACCTGATGAGCACCAAGAACGGCACAACCCGCAACATGGCGTCGGTTGAAACTGGCTTTGACCCCAATACAATAGTGGGGGTGAAAATCTATGGCTGATGAAAGACTGATAGCGTCCTTTGATGTCGGCAAGAGATACCTTCGTAGATACCGCAATGGACGAGTCGAAATATCGATACGCAAGCGCACTGAAAACCCTCAGCCGGTGAAATTGATTGACGAAAAGCCGACGCTGACGAAAGACACTGAGGCGGTAAAGTTGCCGCCGGATTAGTGGACGGTCTTGGAAGACGGGAGTGTCAAGGTGGCCTACGAGGATACCGAACTGGTCGTTGAATCAACCCTATGATATTTAGGAGCAAGCATGAAGAAAATTGAAGTGCAGATTGATACAAACCAGGGCGAAAAAGATGAACTTGTCCAACGGGTCAAAGCCGCCTGTGACGCTGCAATGCTACAAAATGGATTTATTTGTTCAGGTACAACTACTCGATATGGTAAATTCATGTTGAGATATAAACTTCAATAGGTCCGTAAAGCCAGGGATTACGGACTAAATTTGAATATGTTTTTATTGTTACTAAACTTGTTCTTAAATTATTGAGTTTAATTTTACTAAAATTTAAATTTAGTAATTCTGAAAATGAAAATTGGAGGCGAAAATTAAGAAATGAGGGAAATTACAAATCAAACATCTGAAGCTCTTGCCGTATTAATAAATTATAGAATATTTTTAGTAAATAAATATGGTATGAATTTAAATAGTGCTGAAAATTTAACTTGTATGATGGGTAAAATTTTAAGAGAAACCCATACTCATACTCCAGATCATAATATTTTAAATCAATATGTTATTTGGATGAAAGAGCATGGGTTTTCTCATAGTTATATTTCTAATGTTTGTTTAGCAATTGAAAGATTTACTGAATTTAATAATAATCCTATTAAATTTGGAGGAGGTAAAAAACCTAAACTAAATCCTAAAGATACTTTATCTGAAGCTGAAATTGCTATTATATTAAATTCTTGTAGTAATTTTAGAGAAAAAGCATTGGTTTCAATATTAGCGTATAGTGGTATAAGAAATGATGAATTGTGTAATTTAAAAGTAGAAGATTATTTAAAAGAAACTCAACAATTAAAGATTGTTAACGGCAAAGGTCGTAAAGGAAGAATAGTTAACATATCTGGAAAGTGTTGTTTAGATATAGATAATTATTTAAATAATTATTCTAGACAAATTACAGATTATTTATTTACTACCTTAAGAAATAATTATCAAATTTGTGATAAAACTGTTAGAAGAATAATTATTCAAAAATGATTGAATCAAAAGATGAAGTCGAACAAGTAGATAAGAGAGAGGTGTGAAATGAAATGCCATGATGAAAAAGAGAAAATGAATCAGAGCAATACTGTAAATTTTCTAAGCAAGGGAAGAGAGAGCGGAGAAATACTTAACAGGTTCGCAGAGAAAATATCAAACGATTCAAAATTAAGTTACAACGCTTTATCCAACAGTAAATTTAAATATTATAAAGAATGAAAACTATCTTTTTGTTTAATTCATCTGTCATTCGTCTGTCAACTGATCCATGAAATTGGTCCATGAACACCTATCAATTTTGAAAAAAATTACAAATAGAACTAATATAACTAAACATATTCATCCACATCTTTTTAGACATTCATTAGCAATGAATATGTTAAATCGTGGTGCTCATTTATTGACTATTAAATCTCAGTTAGGACATGAATACATTGGATCTACTTTAGTTTATTTACGTGGTGAAAATAAAAGATCTTCTGCCGAATATAATTTATATTGTCCTAGTTATTCTTAAAATTTTTTAAATAGAAAGAGATTATGTAAAATGCGAAAATATTTAACTTTATTTTGGCGAAAATTATTTAATCCGATTTGGTCATTTATTATTAATTTAATTTATTGGAGTATTCGATTATATAAACTTAAAAGAACAATACAGAAGAAAAAATTGTTATTAAAATTGAATATTGCCGATTTAATGAAAAGATTTAAATGGAAAGAAGACAATTTAAAAGATTGGACACCTTGGATTATTACTATTATAGATAAAGAATTTGAAGATGATTGTGATGGAGCTGCAAATTTAGCAAAATGGTGGTGTAAAAATAATAATTTACCGGCAAAATTACTTTATATGTATTCATTAGATTATTCACATGGTCATGTTATTTGCATTACTGAAGATAATAAAATATATATATCAAATTCAAATGTTGTTCATTTAACATCAAATGATTATCGGCATGAAATTATTAAAAATTTTGGCGGAAAATATCCTAATTTAATTTTTTAAGGAGACAATTCTAATGAATGTTCCTCTCTATGGTGATTCTTCGCGTAAATTATTTTCACATCTTACTACATTAGCTCCAAGTGCTCAAGATTCTCCTAATATGACTATTAAAGTTGCAGCCGGTGGATTTTGGATTCAATCAAGTGGTACTTGGTCTTATGTAGAATACGTTGGTGGAAATTCTCCAACATTAACTGCTCCTTCTGCAAATGCAAAATGGGTTGTTGTAGCGTTTAATCCTTCTGGAGCATTAGTTGCATTAAATGGATCAGAAGCTTCTTCTCCAGTACTTCCTACTATTCCTAAAGATCGATATCCTATTGCTTTTGTTTATTTAATTGCTGGCGTCACTGCTATTACAAATTCTATGGTATTTGATGCAAGGCCTTTATTTTGTAATCCAATAAGATCTCATGCGGATCTTGCTGATAATACTGGAACAGATTCACATCCAATTGCTGCTATTACTGGTTTGACAGCAGCATTAGCTGCTAAAGTTGAATCTACTGCTTTGACTACATTATTAGCCGATAAAGCAGATCAAGATGGTTCAAATGCTGTTACTTTTACTCTAAATAAAGATGCTACTGGTACACCATCTGCTGACGTATATTTTTATGTTGAAAGAGGTGATTCTACTAATGTTGCTATTAGATGGAATGAATCTACTGAAAAATGGGAATATACTGATAATGGATCTGATTGGATAGTTTTATCTAGTTTTTATGTAAATGATGGTACACAAGAATTTGTGTTAAAATTAGTTGAAGCTACTACTGAACCTACTATTACAACTACAGGTGCTACAGTTCTTTGGAAAGATACTGATGATTCTAATAGAATTTATTTAGTTTTTAAAAGAGGAGTTGGAGATCAAGTTAAAGTTGAATTAGTATAAAAATTAATTCGACAAGATCTAAATTAAGATCTTGCCGAATTTAAATAAAATAACGGAACCCTTTTTATGTTTTAATTTGATTAATATGATATAACTATATATTTATTAGGGAATTATTTTTAATAAACATTTTTTAATAGGAGTCAAAATATGGCAGACCAATTTAAGATACAAGAAGCTATAACATTTGTACAACAAACTCCACCAGAAACTTTTAGATTAATGGATGTTACTGTTGATAATTTACCATTAGCTTATGAACATGGAAAAGTTTTAGCTACTGCTGCTGTTATTGATCTTAAAGTTGCTGAAGAAGTTAATATTTTTATTATGAATTGTTCAACTGGAGTTTCTGTTAAATTAGGAACTACTACTAATCCAGATCTTTCTAATGTTACTCATTTTTCTTATAAGGGAAATAAAACGACAGTTTATGTTTCAAATAGTGGTACTGAAGATATTTCAATTAGTTATGCTACTTGTAGTCTATAAAAAGTGAGCTTTATTATGGTATCTTTATTAAATTTATTTTCAGAAGTTGCAAATGTATTTTCAGAACATCCAAGTGGATTAATAGCTCCTTTTGGATCTTTTAATTCTACCGATAAAAGTAAAAAATTATTGTCTCAAGTACAAGATCTTGCCGTTAAAAATCCTGATTATCAAGTAAAAAAAATTAAATAAAATTTTCAATAAAAAAGGATAATTAGAACGTGTATATACATAATTATTATGCTGATATTTTATTATCAGTAAGAGTTCTATTTGATAATCATATATTTCAAAATAGGGATTACGTAAAAAGATATGAATTTAATATGGGAAATAGATCTATTCAATTACCTGTCGATTATAAACCAAATTATGAATTTCCAAATATAATAGTTACTTTAAATGATGAAACTCCTAGTTATGGTCAAAGACCTGATGTTTCTCAAAAAACCCCTGGGTATAATTTAGATCAAATTCCCGTTCTTTATAATCAAACAAAAGAAAATGTTTTATTGGTACAAGAAGAAATGGTTAATGTTCCTATTTCTTGTACTATAAACTGTGAATCACAATTTCAAGCTAAAGAAATATCTACATTAGTAAGACGTTGGTTACCTATAAATAAATTTATTCAATTTTTATCATTTCAATCATTTTTAGAAGTATCTCCTGAATTTCTATCTATAAATGATTTTAATCCGGCAGTTCATTCAATTAGTAATATTTATACTAAATTAAATAAACGTACTGGTGAAATTGATTATTGTTATTCTTTGCAGTATGATCCTTTTATTCGGCTCGATTCAATTTCTACTGCAATTCCTGATTCTACTCAAAGATCTTTTCAAGTAGTAGTTGATATAACATATATGATACAAATGCCATTATATATGTTTAGTGATCAACTTACAACTACTGTTGAAAAAATTGATATTTTAGTTAATCCAACTACTGGTTTTGAACCGATTAATGATTATCCTTCTAGTAAAATAATTAATTATTTAAATAATGATATAATAACTCTTAAAAAAGGTTTTGTTAGAAGAACATATTTGTTATTAGATGATGATGAAGTTGAAAGTAATGCACTTTTAGACTCAGTAATTTTAAATCCAACTCAAATTACAAACACTTCTACAGGTGGTCAAAATATATCTGTTACTAAAGGATCAAATGATTATTTGTATATTACATTGGGAAATAGCGAAACTAGATATAGTTCGCCAATAAATTTAATTTCAAATCCTGATGATATTCGAATAGCAATTACTGATGATAATTATTTATTATTACAAAAAGATTTTGCCGGTGTAATTACAACTTCATTATATAAAATTACACAAGGTCTAACTATAAAATTTGATCCTTCAGATTTTATTTTAACAACAGATTACTCTTATAATTTAGTTAAAGGTAAAAATATAATAAGAGATTATCAAGATTATACATTAGATTTAGTAAATAATTCTATAACTATAAATTTCAATAATAGTGAATTTTCATTATATCAACCTTCTATAACTAGTCCATTGATGGTTCAATTTTATCTCAAAGAAACCACTTTTCCATCTCAAGTTGGTGGGATTCAACCCGAGTTTGGTTTGGTTAGAGTTATTAATATTAGACAAACTGCAGTAGAAATTAGTTGGATTTCTAAAGATCCAACTACTTCACAATTGGAATATGGTACTACTACTGATTATGGTTCTTTATCTGTATTAAAAGAAGAATTGACTTATTCTCATCATATTACAATTTATGGTTTAACTGCAGATACTATTTATCATTATCGATTAATAGTTACAAAAGAAGATGATGAAACAATATATACGTCTGATGATTATACATTTACAACATTGGAGTAAATGCTTATGATTTCATTATTTGAAGCAGTTCCACAATATTATAATCCACAATATTATGTTCCTCCACAACCACAAATGATTCCTGTTCAACAAACACTTCCTGTTCAACAAACACTTCCTGTTCAACAAATAACACCAGCTCCTGCACAAAGAATTATTAGAACTTCGATGCCTCAATCCGTTCCAGTAACTCCACAAGCGATTCAGCGTCCTCAATATGTTTCTAATATTGCAGGAACTCCAGTACCTGTTCAACCTCTTCCTGTCCAAAAAGTAGTTCAACCAGCACCTGTTCAAAAAGTAGTTCAACAACAACCTCCAGCTGTTTTAAAACAACCTGCAGGTGTTCCTGTTAAACTTTCTAATACTCCAGCTGCTATTAAAGAAATTCCAAAAGAAAACATTCCCGTCAAATCTTCTACTGCTATTAAAGAAAATATTCCTGTTAAAAAAGTAGAAGATTTTTCTGGAACCGAAGCTGCTGGAATTGCAATTAAAAAAGGTGCAAAAGCTGCTGGTAAAGAAGTTGGTAGTATTGCTCAGAAAGCTGTTGAAGTAGCTGGAGAACATCCAGTTGCTACAGCTGCCGCTGCTGGAGTGACAGGTGGTCTTGGACTTAAAAGATTACTTAGAAAAAATAATACTTAAGGAGCACAACATATGTTCGATACTATTGTTGCAAATTTAGATCGCGCCGTTTTAGAAATGGTATTTGTAGATGGTTTTCACGATTTTTTTTATTTAGAAGGTGATGATGGTTTTAATAAAATTAAATCTTATATCAATTTAATTAGTGAAGATAAAAATACTGAAGAAGACGATAATTCTATTATTGATATAACATTTCCATATCTAAATGAATCTGTTATTAAATATGGGGAAATGTTATTAGCTGAAAGTATGCAACAAAAAGGTTTTAAAGATCCCGCTAATAGTGATACAGAAGGAATATCTGGAGCCGATGTTACTAGTTTACCTAAAGAAGCTAAAGAGAATATTTTAACAAAATCTGGTCTTAAACTTCCTAAAAAAGCAATTACTGAAGGTATGAAACAAGGTGGACCAGACGATCCTGCTAATAGTAAAACTGAAGGTATAACTGGGGCAGATGCTACTAGTACTTTGAGTCCTGAAGTTCGAAAAGATATTTTAGATGATGTTGGTCTTAAAGTTCCAGCTAAAGCTTCCACTAAAAAGATTACAGAAGGAATTGATAGAGATTTTATTTTATTTACTATGATGGAAGCCTTTCAGAAAGTAGAATCTTTAACTTTTAATAATCTCACAAATTCGATTATTAGTGGAGTTGTAGTTGGTAAGGTCCTTAACGAAGCATTATTTTCTAATGAAGGTATTCGTCAAGATGCCGGTGTTTTAGAACGAGCTGGTAAATTTTATACAGGATATCGTTCTCAATTAGATGCTACTCGTCAAGCAGAGGCTGCTAAAGCTGAAATTTCAAATAAATTTTCTTCTAAACTTAGAAAACTTAAAGATGAAAATGAACAATTAAAAGCAACTAAATTGATTAAACCTACAGAAACTTCTGAATCAAATGTAGTTCAAAATGTTGCCAAAAAATCTACAGAAGATCTTTCTGGAACTGAAGCTGCTGGACATGCTATTAAAAAAGGATTAACTTCTGCTGGTGAATCTACTGGAAATATTGGAGAAAAAATTGTAAAAATAGCAGGAGAACATCCAGTTGCTGCCGCTGGTGCTGCTGGATTAGGTGCTGCATATTTATTAGGTAAACGTAAGAAAGCTCAACAATAATAATTTAATTTTTTGGAGGATTTATTATAATGGATCTTTTATTAGAAATTTATGATGATATTGATTCTTCTATTCTTGAAATGGTATTAGAAGATGCAGTTGTGAAGATTTGTATTGAAGAAGAAAATGGTATTGCTTATGTAGAGCAATATCTTGAATTATTAGAAAGTGGTAAACTTTCTGATGAAAATGAAGTAGAATTTTGTGATATTATTTCTGAGAGTTTTCTTCAGAGTATGAGTGTTTATGGTGATTTGATTATTGAAGCTCCGTTGACATCGCATGGTAAAGAATATGAAGAACTAATGGCGAAAAATCCTGGGGCTTCTGCTCGAGCGAATGCTGCTGGTAAAGAATACGAAAATTTGAATAAAGTGTATTCAAAACGAGCAACTCTTCGTGAAAAATTAAAAGGAACGAAAGATACTGTTGATAATTCTAAATTTGCTGGAAAATTAAAAGAACTTAAAGCTAAATTAGGTGCTACTAAATATGAACAAACTATTAAGAGCGGTTTAGCTAAAGCTAAAAAATTCACTTCAGATACTGCTGCTAAAGTAGGTTCAGCTGTAACTGGTGGTGTCGCGTATGCTCGTCGTAAAGCTGGTGAAGGTCGTAAATTTATTAGTGATAAAGCTACTAGTGCTCGAGTATTTGCTGGTAAAAAAATGGTTGATGCTGGTGTTAAAGCTAATAAATTTGCAACAGCTATGCAAAATCGTGGTTATAAGTTCGCTTCTGTTTATAAATAATTTTCAATCAATAATATTAATGGAGGGTTATTATGTCACTCGATGTTAATAAAATCATTATGGAATCCATCCAAGATGTAATCACTGAAGGTACTACTGATAAAGTTAAAGAAGTTGCTAAAGAAAAAATTGAAGCAACAGTAGATTCTGCTAAAGAAGTTGGTGGGGAAACTAAAGAAAAAGTAGATGCTGCTATTGAAGCTGCTAAAGAAGTTGGTGAAGAAGCTAAAGAAAAAGCAGTATCGGTTAGTAAGAAATTAGTAGATCAATTAAAGGATCATCCGGGAATTACAGCTGGAACTGCGGCTGCAATTGCAGCTGGTATTGGTGCTCTTGCTCTTCGTAAGCGTTTAGCTAAAGCCGCTAAAAAATAAGGAAACTATATTATGGAGAATATAGAAGGTCTTATTTTAAAATCAATTACAATGGTTTTAAGAGAAGAAAATGATATCGTAGATAATGTTAAAGAAAAAAAAGATGATATCGCAGATAATGTTAAAGAAAAAAAATATGATATCGTAGATAATGTTAAAGAAAAATTTAAAAAAATTTTTAATAAAAATGAAGAAATTCGAAAAGACGTAGTTAATAAAATTAAAGACACTACAAACAATGATACTGTTGATAAATCAATTGATACATTTGAAAATGATAGAACGAAAGATATTGATCGTTTTAAACATTTTATAAAACATATTAAACGTGGTATTTCTGGTGAAACAACAGTTGGAGATAAAGTAGATAATGTTATTAATAAAGTTGAAGATGTTAAAGAAAAAACACTGTCTACTAGTAAGAAATTAGTAGATCAATTGAAGGATCATCCACTTGGTGCTGGACTTACTGCTGCTGCAATTGCAACTGGTATTGGTGCTCTTGCTCTTCGTAAGCGTTTAGCTAAAGCCGCTAAAAAATAATTTTTAAAAAACTTTTCATTTATTGGAGGAACTATTATGTTTGAAAAGGTGAATGTACTATTAGAGTCGGAAAGTCCTGCTCTTATTGAGAATCATGAAGATGTACTTATTGAAGCGATGACTCAGGTTAATGATTTTCAAAAAACTCTTAAGGTATTTGTTTTAAAGAATCCTGAAGAGTTTATTGGTGAGAGTGTAGACGATACTTATAAAAATATTCGTACTTTTACTGAAGTATCCACTGCCCAATATGTTAAAGAAATTACTACTCTTTCGAGTACTCTTATCAATGAAGCTGCTGTTATTGAAGAGCAAAACGTTGATGATATCGTAAATAATGATTCTGAAACTCTTAGGGAGTATCTATAATCTGAAATGTTAAAAGAAATGAATTTCATTTTTGAAGTTGATAAAGATACTCTTGCCAAATTAGCTATAGCGGCAGTAGCAGGATTAGCAGCTACTGCCGCTTATAAGAAATATAAATCTAATAAATTATTAAAAAAATATTATACACCGGCAAAGAGTAATAAAAAAATAAAACATGATTTGGATACTTATGCAAGTGCTGCTTTGGATGTTTTACATTCCGATAATTTACAATCTTTAAAGAGATAATTTATATGATATCTTTATTAGAAGTTGGAATATTTCCTATTAAAAGAAGTCCCAATAGTATTGTTGGGGTTAATAGAAATAGAAGAGGAGTTATAGCTAAAGTTCCTGATTTAAGTAGTGATGAGAAAATAAAAACTAGTGCAGAAATACATCGAAGATTAACTCCTCATCCAAATAATGATATAGATGATTTGGGATTTAAAAAATTTCGAGGTTAAGAAAAAAATTATCGGCAAGATCTTAATAAATTTCTTTATTAAGATCTTGCCGATAAAAATTAATTCATTTTAATTTGAGTTATCGTTCCAAAAGTATTATCTAGATTCATTATTCTCCCATCGGGTGGAACTATAAATACTAATGGTAAATTATTTTTAATGAATTCATATGATTTATAAATACTTTCAATATCTGATGCACTATCAGTTAAACTAATTACCATACTTAGATCATCTTTGTCTTCATCCCACAATTTTTTAATTTTATCAAATAAATGTTTATGGGAAGTACCACCTCTTCCTTTATATCCTTCTTTAGCAATAAATTTATAAAATTCAGATATATTATCTCTATTAAATTCTTTTTCTTGATGTATTTCAACATCATGAGTAATCAATTTAATAGTTTTAAAATATCGCATACTTTTTTCAATAACATATGAGAATTTCTTTAAATTTTTTGTTGAAATTGATCCAGATGTATCAGTACCAATAATTAATGTACCTACTCCATCTTTATCCTCTATCATATAATATCCTGGTAGAGTAATATTATGGGGTATAAAGTACTTATTTAAACTTGACCAACTTCTATCATCTGGTTTCATTACAACATTGGTTTTAATTGCTTTCTCTAATAAGGTTTCCCATGGGATTTCTACTTTTAGTATTTTATTTAAATACTCTACTAAAGCTCCTGAAGAATTACCTTTATTTTTTAAATTTTCAAATATAGCACGGGCTTCTGAAACTATTTGATCTGTTAATATTGATACAGTACTTTCATCTTCAATAATTTCAGATTGGACTCCACCTAAATTTAATATAACTGTATATTCATTTTTTTGATTGTCATATGATACACTAATTGATTTTTCGCCGGTACTTTTAATATTAAATTTACTTTGATTTTTCATTATCCAATCATAAGCAAATTCAGCGGTAACTTCTCTTTTATGATTATATAATTCCTCAATAATATTATATTGATTGTTATATGGTTTAATTATATGATCTAATTTTCTTAAAAACACTTCAATTAGATGATCACATGCAATATTCCATATTCTGAATTCTCTATCATTTCTTCTTAAACCATGTTTATTTAATATATGTAATAATTCATGGCATATAATAAACACTAAATTGTTATATGTATAATCTTCTTTAGAAACATATAATTCATTAATGTGAATCACACCGCTTTCTAATTTAGAAGGATCTTTAAGATTAAATTCTACATATCCTTCTATATTTTCCGGCAATGGTTCTATTTCCCAAATAAATTTATTTGCCATCATACCAAAAAATATTAATTCATTTGTAAAGAATTTTAGTCGAGCTCTTTTTATTAGTATTTCTTTTTGAAATTCATCCATAATTTAATTCCCATCTTGGCTAATTTCTACAACATCTTTTAATAATGTTCGAGTTAAATCCGGCTCGATCTTTTGAAGAGTTAAAAGTAATTTATTTAAAATATTTTTCTTATTTTGAACTTTTTCAAATTGTCTAATTTCTTTAATCATCATAATAGATAATTCTGGTGCTTCTTTCATAAATATACCAATTAAATATGCAATAGCATCTCTATATTTATCTTTTTCAGATCTTCCTAAATAATTTGTTGTTAATGCATAAGCTAATGCATATCGTTTTACTCCATCACTTGGTAATTCATATGTTTTGTAATTTGCTAAAACACTATCAATATCAAATTCAGAATATATTTTATAATATGTTGTAAATTCAGATGCTCCTTCTTTTCCTACATATCCTGTTCCTAGATATAAACAAACATCTGTATTAATATTCTTTTTGGTAATTTGTTCTCGTAATTTTACTTCGTTTGCGAAACGGGACCAAGATCTTGGAGATCCCCATGCAGTATCTACTTGTTCTTCTTCATGAAAAAATTTTTGATATCGAATATTTCCAAGAAATGAAATAAATGCTGGATGAATATTATTTTCTTCTTTTAAAGCAAAATTATTTTTCCAGCCATTGAAATCAGTATGAACTGGCATTAAAACACATCTATTAATAATTGCACTAAATAATGTTTTAGCACCAGATTTAGTAGATGTATTTCCTGCCATTACCATTGCACAATTCTTTGGAATTTTATATCCTCTTAAACTTCGTTCAGTAAAGAGTTCATATAAAAGCGCCATATGAATTGGACTAAGAAGGTGTGAATCATCAAGTAGCCATAAAACCATAGAATCTTTTTTAATTTCTGACATTTCATATAATGTTTTCATAATGTCTGGAAAAGACCAAATTGTACCTAGTTGTTGCTTCCCATCAACCATAATTTGGTCAAATTGTGGAATACCACCTGTTTCTTCAATTGGTTTAAGTGCTAAATGAGTTGATACTACACCGAATCCATATTCTTTACTTAGATAATGAATTGATGCTGTTTTTCCTCCACCGGGCGTTCCGCAAATAAAAGGGATTCCAACATCAATTCCATCGATTTGAAGTTTGCAGTTCCAGAGAACATCATTGATGACTTCATGTAGTGGTCGGGAGTTCTGCTTTTCGTCAAACATTTTTTCTCCTTTAGTTAAGATTCTTTAATTGGATAATTTTTCATTCTCGGTGGGAGCACTCGGCTCCCGATATTCTTTGATGAAAAAATTCATCTTTCCCCCCTTTTTTTAAAGATTGCGCCCGCCGGTTTTTCCTTTGGGTCCGACGGGTAGCCGATTTATACTTATTAATATTATTTCTATATGAAAATTTTAAAAACAAAAATAGAGATTATTTATGCAAACTCAAACTACTTCATTGTTAGAACATTTTCGATCTCAAAAGTTGGAAATTAAAAATATATTTAAAGAATTTGCAAAACCAATTTTTAATAATGTCTTTTTTATAAATCTAGCGGCTCTTCGATTAGAATCAGAATTTTATGAATTTAATAATAATAATTGGTCACAAAGGCCTACTATTTTTTGTATGGAAATTTATGAAGAGCCTTTACTGTATCCTATTATATTATTAGTTAATAATATAAAATCTTTTTTAGAATTTGTACCTAATAATTTAGCAATTACAAATTCAAATCAACATGTTATAATTGCTCCATATAGATCAATAATAAATAAAATATTAAGTACTTCTAAATAAGACATACATTAGTGGAGATTTTAAAATATGCCGGATATTAATAAGTTGTTTAAACCAAGTTTTTTTGCAGATAGCGAAGTAAATTCTATTTTAAGTAGTGAGGAACAAAAAATTTATATTATTGAAAAAGATAAAAATGAGTTAGAAATTTATGATACATTTAATAGTGATTTTAGTAATTATCTAATTAAAATGCCGAATAATATAGTTAAAGAAAGTAGTAGGAAATTATTAAATAATAATCTTATATTTTTAGGAATAGCTAAAACTAAACCAGACAATGTTATTGTTAGATTGTTTTTAACTAATGATAATAAACTTGCTGGAATTGTTCTAGATTCTCAACAACTTGGAGTCGATCCTACTACAGGTGTATCAGATTCAATTGATGAATGTATTTATGCAACACATTTTGGTTTTATTAGAGCAGCAGTTTTACTTAATAAAAATAACATTCGGCAGAACAAAGAACTTCATAAATTGTTATCTACTTTTCTTTTTCTGTTATTTTTAAAAGCGATCGGGCCGGATAAAATATATTCGGAAAAACAAAAGAAATTAATTCAAATTTTGTCAATATACATTTATTATAAACATTTTTTAAAGGAGAAGCATGGTTATATACTTTCAATTATTCAAAAAGATTATACTAAATTTATTGGAGAAAAATATATTGAAGAGTTCTTGCCGGTTTTAGAAAAAATAAAAGAATATAATTCAATAAAAGATTTTCCAAAAATATTAATTGATTTGAAAATATTAAATGAATCTCCAAATGTATTAACAGTATCTCTTTTAAAAATGTTAAAACCAATGGGATTTTATTCGTTGGTTGGGCCATTGGATTATTTTGTTGCGCTTGTAATTATATCAAAATATCCAGTTAATTTTATTGGTAGTAAAATTCCAACTAATGATAAAATTCAAAATGCGACAGAAGAAATTATAACAAAATACATTGATAAAATTAAATATGATTTAACCGCAGTCAAAATGTACTAATTCAACATTTATTTTTACAGGAGGATTTCAAATTATGTTTTCTATCGTTATGTCTAATGATTTTTATTTTGAAGTTGCCCGCGGTAATGTTGATGGTTTTTCGGCATTAGCCCTTACTGGCGTTAATGCTGCTGTTAGTGATACTGAAGATGTATGGAATATGGGTGGCGCTTATACTGCTGGAGATGCTGCTGCTGTTATTCATGTTTCTTCTTCAAGTGATGCTGATACTACCCAAACAGTTACCATTACTGGCTTAGACGCTAATTATGATGAAATTACTGAAAGTATTGCTCTTGCTGGTCAAACAGAGACTTCGGGTGTTAAACTTTTCTTAAGAGTAAATTCGTTTACTATTGATGGTGTTGCTGCTGGTGATGTTTACGCTTATTATGATGATGATGTTACTGCGGGTGTTCCTAATACTCAAGCTAAAATTCAAGCTAAGATTGAAATTGGTGCTCTTGCTGCAACAAACATGTTTTATACAGTTCCTCGTAATAAGAATATGTATTTAACAAGTTTTCGGTATCGTTCTACTGGTTCTACTACTAAAAATGATGTTATTTTAACTCTTTCTCGTACTCTTTTTGGTGGGGCTGCCACTATTGTTCAGACTATTAAATACACTGATCTTGGAACAACAAATTATATTGATGATAAAGTGGATTTTGTTGATCAACCTATTCTTTTACCTGCAAAGTCTTATTTTAAGATGAGTGCTAGTCTTGCTGGTGGTACTGCTCTTAATCTTACAGTTGAAGCTAAGTTTATTGTAGAAGATGTTGAAGTTACTCCTACAACTACGACTCTTCTGAATAGCGCACAACATACAGCTGCGTTAGTTGCTGCTGGTACTACTTTAGTTTCTCAAAATTATTGGTTAATTGGTCTTGATAGTTGTCCGACACAATATCCTACTTCTGTTAATTTGGACGATGTCCTTACAACCATTACTGGTGCGACTACGTATTGTGTAGCCGCTGATACTGAAGTTGCTTTTGATCCCGCATATTACTCAAGTGGTAAATTAGTGAGCACTACTAAGAAAGCTATACTTACAATTATGCGATGTGTTGATAGTGCCGGTACAGTGCGTTATGTTTATGCTCCTGTTAACACTTTAGTATGTCTTGGCAATGTTAAGAAGATTAAATATCTTGCGTAATTTATAAAAATAATAACTGGTGAGATAGTTTTAATTTCAACTATCTCACCAGTTATTTTAAAAGGATTGTTATGCTTTCTATTAGTCAATATTTTTTAAGTGAAGTTGATTTTGGAACGGCATTTTCTGGATTAAAATCTGATAGAAAATTAAATAATGAAGAATTAATTAGGGCAATTAGATTTATGATATCTGCAGAATATGAAGCAGTTCAATTATATACTCAATTAGCTGATTCTATTGATAATAAATTAGCCATTAAAGTTCTAAGAGATATTGCCGATGAAGAAAAAGTTCACGCCGGTGAATTTCTAGAATTATTACATAAATTAGAACCAACTGAAAAGAAATTTTATGATGAGGGTTCTAAAGAGGTAAATGAATTATGATTAGTATATCTTATTTATTTGAAATTGATAAAAAACATATTGAAAAAATTGAAGTTTCTAAGAATTATATTATTCAAAATCTTAAAAATAAACCACCTAAAGAAGATATTGAAACATATCGTAAAAAAGTTGTTTATGATAAAGATGGTAATAAGCATTTACTTAATTTGGCCATTTTAAAGAACGGCAAAGGTACTAAATTAACATCTATTTGGCATGATAAAAAAGAAGGTTCTGCCAAGTCAATGTTATCTAAGTGGAAAGAATCTGATCCTGATAAAGTGGAGAATATTTAATATGATTTCATTATCTAATCTTTTTATAATTGAAGAAGAATTTTTTCCTGAATCTAAACAAGAACTTATTAAATATTTTAAAAATCCTAAAATTAAAAATTTTATTGAATTATCTAAAAAAGTAGTTACTAATGGAGTAGAGTCATTATCAGAGCCTGAGAAAGTTAAATTTCGTGGATATTTTGATGATGAAGAAGTTCAAAATTATGTAAATGCTGCTCGCAGAGCTGGTGAAAGAGATGGATGGTTATATGGTGGTGCTGGTGGTGGTATCTCTGGTCTATTAGTTGGAGCTGCTGGTGGAGCACAAGGTGGAACAATTTTAGCAATTATTGCCGCTATTTTGGGAGCAGCCGCTGGTGGAACTATTACTGGGTGGACTTTTTCTAAAGTTAATAGTTGGTTACGTAAATGGCGTGCAGAAGACGATATTGTTAAGCTTGGAAAAGTTGGTGGAAAACTTGGCAGGACGATGCCAATACTTAATGTAGGATAAAATTATGCTCTCTTTAACATATTTGTTTGAAGATAAACTATTAAAATTTCCTACAAGTCGACAAGATAATGCTCAAAGTTGTGGAGCAGCTGTACAAAGTGTTTTAGCATATTATGGAATTGATCAAAAATTAGATGATCTTGCCGATGAAATGAACATTTCAAAAGATGGAATTAATTATACTGATATTATTAGTGAATTTCAAAAACATAAGTTTCTTGTCGATTCTGGCCGAATGAATATTAATATGATAAAAGAATATATTGATAATGATTATCCAGTAATTATATTGATTCAAGCATATAAAGATTCTAATAAAAAATATACTAGAGAAGATTATAGTGATGGGCATTATGTAGTAGTTATTGGATATGATGATAATAATTTTGCTATTGAAGATCCATCATTAAATAATAAAACTGGATATATACCATTTAAAGAATTAGATATAAGATGGCATGGTATTGGTAAAACTAAAAATGAAAAATTAGATTATTTTGGTATTGCTATTATTGGCAAACCTAAGTATGATCCAACTGAACTTAAAAAGGTAGAATAAGAGAAGAAAAAATATGATTAAATTAGACGATACTAATTTTAAAAAAAGAGATGTTGGTGTTTATGATGAGATTAAATTTAAGATAGTAGACACTACTAATGTTAGATTAAAAGATATAAGATTTACTATGGGTGGTCATCATTATGTTTATCCGGCAATGATTCAGGAAGATGAAATTTTTCTTGATAATTGTATTGATAAAGATAATGTTATTGCAACTTCAATTCATGAGTTTGTTGAAAGATTATTTATGAAATTTTGTCCGGAGTGCCACAAAACAGTCTCATCGAATATCGGTGACTGCTGGAAAGAGATATTTCAACTCCGAGCCAAGCTGCGGGAGCTTGTCAAGGCGGCTGAATGGAGGGACGAACTGGTATGTTTTTATACTACTCCACGAACAGATAAAATTCGGAACAAAAACGGTTGGTGGGATCGTTTTGATTACGAAAATTGTCGAAAAGCAGATGCCGAAGCCGCCTATCAAGCTGCGCTCAAGACGGCAAAAGAAGGAGATGAGATGAGCAAAATTGTGATGTACGACAGCGAGGAAGCAGCAACCTATCAGCACAACATCGAGGGATGGGTGGATAGGCACGGAATCTTTTGTGGTAAAGACGAAGATTTGGCCCGCTGGCGAGGATGTACCCATAGGCCATGTTCAAAATGTGGAAAACCGGCACCAAAATCTTACACGGTTTGCGACGATTGCCGACGTAAAGCTGAAATTGAAAAATACGAGGCCAGGGAACGAAAAGAATGGAACGAAAAAGGCCCAGCCTATTCGGATGCCCTTGACCGATTCTACAATAGTTGGGATGAAATCAACAACGCGACCGACGAATACGAGATGGAAGTGGAGGACTTTCGGCTTTTAATTTGCGAACCCGTATTTGCCCATGGGATCGACCCTGAAGAATACTATCATGATCTTCTGCCAACAAATGGAGAAGATTCGTTGCCGACAGAAATTAAAGAGGCGTTCGAAAAGCTCAACGAAGCTATCCGGAATTGCGAGACGCCGCTGAGTTGGGAACCGGGTAAGTTTGCTGTAAAGTTACAAGCTGAAGGGAAACGATATTGTCAATGCAGATTTCAAAGAGCCGATGATTGTAGGCTCTTTTGCTGATGGAATTACTCGTGAAACAAAAAAGAAAATTGTTTTCGACATTATGTATGGTAGGGAGATGCTTGGAGTTTACAAGCGATATCGTGATGATTTCAATATAGTGAATGTAGTTGACATGCTTAAGGAAATGGAAAAGATTTTTGCTGAATGGGATTACAAAAATTTTGAGGCTTCCAGGGAACCTTTGAGGGGTAAAATGGGGAATGAACCATAAAGG
>Ga0265294_10003992_pt1 | contig 18584 bp, 12 predicted proteins | sample MunlanPumphouse3_FD_192504 | JGI IMG/M metagenome (GOLD analysis project Ga0265294, IMG submission 192504) | Groundwater microbial communities from a municipal landfill in Southern Ontario, Canada - Pumphouse #3 | ecosystem: Environmental > Aquatic > Deep subsurface > Groundwater | place...
GCAAGAAGCTCACCTACAGACGGCTCGTAGATGAACTCCACTGGATTTTCCTCTACATCGACCTTCTCTTCAGGCGCCACCGGCAACAATTGCTGGAAGGTAATATCCTGACTCATAACTGTGCGGAAGGAGTTGAACAACAGCACAACCTGGTCGTATTCACCTGCCAGATAACCGTCAATCACATCCTGGGCCAGTTTGGCGGCGATCTGATAGTTGGGCTTGGAGATAATATTGGAGAAGTTTTTATATACCGTGAGACGGTTTTTGAAGTACTCGTACCCTTTGCGGCCGACTGTCATAACGCTGATCTGCTCGTAATCGTCCTTGTTAGCCCTGACAAATCGTTCGCCAGCCTTGCACAGATTGGAGTTAAAACCACCACACAGGCCACGGTCTGAGGTGACAACGAGCAGAAGAAGCTTCTTCCCCTCACGTTTTTCAAGCAAAGGGTGCAGATCACCTTCCAGGTTACCGGCAAGCGACTGTAGAACTTCTCCCAGTTTTCTGGCATAAGGTCTGGCAGCAACCACGTTTTCCTGGGCGCGGCGCAATTTTGCCGCAGAGACCATTTTCATGGCCTTTGTAATCTGTCGAGTGTTTTTCACGGATACAATCCGCTTTTTTATGCTTTTAAGGCTAGCCATGGGTCAAACCGTCCTTGTTTAAGCGGTAAATTCCTTTTTGAACTGTTCCAGAGCGCCAACTATGCGTTTCTTAAGATCGTCGTCAATAGCTTTCTTGTCGCGCAGTTCTGTCAACATCTCAGCCTGACGATTATCGAAGAAGGCGTACAGCTCGGTCTCATAGCGCTTCAGCACGGCAACCGGGAGTTCATCCATGAAGCCATTGTTGGCAGAGAAGATGATCAGAACCTGTTTCTCGTTGGCAATAGGGCGGTACTGGGGCTGTTTCAGAATCTCGACCAGGCGCTCACCGCGAGCCAACTGCATCTGAGTCGCCTTATCAAGATCCGAACCAAACTGGGCAAAGGCAGCCATCTCACGATACTGGGCCAGGTCGAGTCGTAGCGTACCGGCAACCTGCTTCATGGACTTGGTCTGTGCTGAACCGCCAACGCGGGAAACCGAGAGACCGACGTTGATGGCCGGACGGACGCCGGAGAAGAACAGGTCGGATTCCAGATAGATCTGACCATCGGTGATGGAAATAACGTTGGTCGGAATGTAGGCCGAAACGTCACCGGCCTGGGTCTCGATGATCGGCAGAGCAGTCAGTGAACCAGCGCCGCACTCGTCGGAAAGCTTGCATGCGCGCTCCAGCAGACGGCTGTGGAGATAGAAAACGTCGCCCGGATATGCTTCGCGGCCTGGCGGGCGGCGGAGTAGCAGGGAGAGCTGACGATAGGCGACAGCCTGTTTGGAAAGGTCATCATAGATAATCAAGGCATGCTTCTTGTTATCGCGGAAATACTCACCCATGGTAACACCGGTATAAGGTGCGATGAACTGTAGCGGCGCCGACTCGGAAGCGGTAGCAGCGACAACGATGGTGTAATCCATGGCGCCATGTTCGGTCAGCTTGGAAACAACCTGGGCAACCGTGGAACGTTTCTGGCCGATAGCCACGTAGATACAGACCACGTCGCCACCCTTCTGGTTGATGATCGTATCTATGGCAACTGCGGTCTTGCCGGTCTGCCGGTCGCCGATGATCAGCTCTCGCTGACCGCGCCCGATCGGAACCATGGAGTCGATAGCCTTGAGGCCGGTTGCCATCGGCTGATGTACCGATTTACGGGCAACGATGCCTGGCGCCTTAATCTCCACCTTACTGAAGCTGCTGGTGTTGATTGGTCCTTTACCGTCGATGGGCTGCCCAATAGCATTAACAACGCGCCCGATCAGGGCGGCGCCAACAGGAACCTCGGTGATACGACCGGTACGCTTTACGGTATCGCCTTCCTTTATCACTGGGAAATCACCGAGAATAGCGGCGCCGACGTTGTCCTCTTCAAGATTGAGCACCATGCCGGATACCCCGCCAGGGAACTCCAGCAACTCGCCGGCCATGGCGCCGGCCAAGCCATGAATACGGGCTATACCGTCACCAATGGAGATGATCGTGCCGGTTTCCGACACTTCTACCTCCTTGCCATACTCCTTGATTTGCTTTCTGATGATCTCGCTGATCTCTTCCGCTTTGATTTCCATAGAAGCATTACCCCTTCTGTAATATATCTTGAATACGTTTTAGCTGAGTTTTTACACTGCTGTCAAAGGCAGTGTCACCAATCTGAATGACAACACCACCCAGAAGACTACTGTCAACCGTTACCAGGGGAACAACCTTTTTTCCGCTTTTCTTCTCAAGCGCGACCTGAATAGAGGCCACCTGACTATCGTCCAGGGCAAAGGCCGTCTTGATAATCGGACGGATTACACCAGACTGTTCATCGGCCAGCGTTTCATATGTCTGAACAATCTGGCTAAGAAAGGCTACGCGGTTTTTGGCAACCAGCAGCAACAGAAAATTGCCAACCAGCTCGGAACAAGCAGACTTGGCAACCAATTCCTTCATGATTTCCTTTTTCTGCTCAAGGGTTATGGCCGGGTTTGCAAAGGCTGCCCGCAAGCCTGCATTGGCCATAAAAACTGAATTAATGTCAGCCAACTCGTTGCGGAACCGGGCAATAAGTCCACCTTCGGAACCAAGCTGGACAAGCGCCTTGGCGTATCGTTTTGCTATTGTATTGTTGATCACTAGAGCTGTACCACCTTGTCAAGATATTCACCGACAAATCGGTTGTGATCTGCCTTCTGAATGGCGCCGGCCAGCTTCCCGCCGGCGAGTTCCACTGCCAGGCGACCCGCCTCGGCGCGCAGTTCAGCGCGGGCCTTCACTATCTCCTGCTCGGCAGACTGGGCGGCCTGGGCGGCAATCCTTTCAGCTGCCTTGTGGGCCTCTGCTATGATGCGCTGTTTTTCCTGTTCACCCTCTTGAATGATGGCGGCATGAATTTCGTCAATCTCTTTCGTAGCCTGATCAAGCTTGCCGCTGTACTCGCGCAGTTTGGCTTCGGCGGCTTCCCGTGCCTCCTGGGCTTCTTTGAGACTTTTTTCAATCTGGGACTGGCGATCAGCAAGCGAACCTTTTACGTTGGCTTTTTTCAGGGCCCAGACCACAATGGCAACAAGCATGGCGAAGTCGAAAATTCTCCAGTAAAAGTCCTTCATCTGTGCGCCGCTGTCAGGGTGGTGCGCCGCCTCACCGCCTTCGGATGCGAAACCTGCCGAAGCAGCCAGAAGAATGACGGCACAATATGCCAGGGGGAACACTATTTTTTTTGTGCGATCAGATACCTTGAACATGTCTACAGGCTCCTCCCAAGAATTTTCTCACAGATGTCGCCTGACAGTACCTCGGCTTGCGCCACCAGAAGCGCCCTGGCCTCTCCAGCCTCTTTAGCCACTTTTTCCCGGATGGTTCCGAGAGATCCGGCTGCCTCTTTACGAGCCTTCTCCAGAACAACCGCTTCTTCGGCCTGGGCCAGCTTGAGGGCTTCGGCCCTGCGGCCAGCAGCCTCAACCTTGGCATCGCGCAGACGAGCCTCGTACAAAGCCATCTTATCCTGAACTTCCAGATCTACAGAAGCTGCCTTGTCGCGAGCAGATGCGATCACCTGACGACGATCAGCCAGAACCTTTCGGATCGGCTTGTAAAGGAAGATATTAAGGACAAGTACAAGGATGCCGAAGTTGATCAGCTGAACTACAAATGCTAAATTTAATTCGATCACGACCTACCCCTTACAGCGCTAGCCAAAGTGTATACTTTATGTCCCAATTTTGCCGTAAAACAGACACTTGCTATCACAGATAGCAAGTGTCTGTCAAGGTAATTACAAACATCAGCAGCTTATTTTTCAGCAAGACAGTCACGGCAGAACCGCTTCAAACATCGAGCAGATCGACGATGCGGGTCAATTCATCGGAGTTGCTGAAATGGATCTCCAGCTTGCCCCCCCTTGATCCAACCATGTGGATGGACACCCGTGATTGAAAACGCTTCTGAAGCTGTTCTTCAAGAGCGCTCATCAGCAGGTCGGGCTGTTGGGGACGCTTGCCGTGTGTGGGGTGGGGGTTGACCTTCAGACGGCGCACCAGATCTTCGGCAGCCCGGACGCTGAGCTGGCGATGTATAATCTCGTGACGAGCCTTGTTAATTAAATCCGCACTATCCAGGGCCAACAGGGTACGGGCATGTCCCATGGTAAGCCGCTCTTCAACAATGTCCCGTTGCACCTCATCGGGCAGCTTGAGCAGACGCAGCGCATTGGTGACGGTTGTTCGGTTTTTGCCAACCCGCTTGGCAACATCCTCCTGGGAGATGCCGAAGTGTTCCACCAGCGAGCGGTAGGCCTGGGCTTCCTCAATTGCGTTCAGATCCTGGCGCTGAATATTTTCAATCAGCGCCAGCTCCATCACCGTGTCTTCACTGGCCTCGCGAATAACCACCGGGATTTCCCGCAGTCCGGCTTTTTGTGAGGCCCGCCAGCGGCGTTCACCGGCAATGATCTCATAAAATCCGTCCTTCTTTGTAACCACCAGCGGCTGGATAATGCCCTGCTCGCGAATGGAATCAGCCAATTCCTCCAGCTTGTCAGCCGCAAAATGCTTTCGCGGCTGATTTTTATTGGGACGAATCTGCTCAATGGGGCAGATGAAATAGGATTTGTTATCCATGACCGTTTCCGGCACCTGTAGGAGCGCCGCCATCCCCTTGCCGAGGCCACTTCTCTTAAGCATTGGCTGTCTCCCTTTGGATGATTTCCTTGGCCAGTTGCAGATAGCTGGCTGCTCCACGCGAGGTGATATCATAGTATATTACCGGCTTGCCATGACTGGGGGCCTCTGCCAACCGCACATTGCGGGGAACAACCGTCTCGAACACCTGGCCGGGGAAGTGCGTACGAATCTCCTCTGCAACTTCCTTGCTGAGATTGCCGCGAGCGTCGAACATGGTCAGCAGAATCCCCTCAATTGCAAGAATCGGATTCAAACCCTTCTGCATGAGCCGAATGGTATTCAAGATCTGGGAAAGCCCTTCCATGGCATAGTATTCACATTGCAGGGGAATCAGCACCGAGTCGGCTGCGGTCATGGCGTTGACGGTCAACAGATTCAGGGACGGAGGGCAGTCCACAATCACATAACGATATTGCTCCGCAATGGAGGCCAGAATAAACTTGAGCTTCTGTTCACGGCCAACCTCGGCGCCCAGCTCCAGTTCGACGCCGGCCAGTTCAGAGCTTGACGGTATCAGATGCAAAAAAGGGTGGCCGGTATCAACAATCAACCCCTGCGGATCAGCTTCGTTTATCAAGGCATCGTAAATGGTATGCTTCAGATGCGACGTATCCACACCCACACCGCTGGTGGAATTAGCCTGCGGATCGATGTCCACAAGAAGCGTCGGCCGTTCGGTGGCAGCCAGTGAGGCAGCCAGATTGACAGCTGTCGTGGTCTTGCCGACCCCGCCCTTCTGGTTAGCGATACAGATTATCCTGGACATGGCGAGTTGGGTATCCTGCCTGAAAACGGTAGTGATTGTGCCGGGGTACCGGGGAACTGGAAAATTACCACAAAGTTGACTGGGTGCAAAGAACATTTTTCCGGCGGAACATTTGCAGATTTTTGACAATGGTCAATCTATTGCCTGGCAACCGTCTGACAAAATTCAATTGTTTTCTCCCGCATACATGCCTCGAAAGCGCCATCCAGAGGCGCATTCACGCAAATCTCCGCGCCCCGCTCATTTTTGAATGAAAGTTCAGCACAATGCAGCATCATCCGCTCAGCCGGTTCTCCACCATAAGTTGAATCGCCTGCAATCGGTAATCCCGATATCTCCAGATGGACGCGGATCTGGTGGGTGCGTCCGGTCATCGGGCGCGCCTCCACCAGGGAGTATTTCCCTGATGTTGCCAGCATACAGAATCCGGTCAAAGCCGGGCGCCCCTCTGGCATGACACCGTAGCGAGAGGTACCAACCTTAGCGATGGCGCCATCCACCGCCCACGCATCCTGTTCCGGTTGGCCGCTGACTAACGCGAGATACCGTTTCTCAACCAGCCCGTCGTGAAAGCGCCTCGAAATCCAGGCTGCTGCCTGCTTATGCCTGGGAAAGAGCATGACCCCCGAGGTGCCACGATCAAGACGATGGACCACCCGGGCCGCTTCGTTACTTCCCTGCTGCCGGAAATATTCGGACACCCAATACTCCAGCGTTCCCTTGAGCTGGTAGGGCGTCCGCTGGGTGTTCACACCGGCTGGTTTGTTGACCGCAATCAGATGATCATCTTCGTACAGCAGGGCCTCAGGCGGCAATGACAGTTCCCGGAAGCGGCCCGGCTCCATAATGCCAATCTCGATGATATCACCCGCTTTTACCAAACGGGAGGCGACCCTGACCATGCTGCTGTTGACAGCGCAACCACCCCGGTCGATAATCCGGCGCGCCTCGGTTTTGCTGATTGCATCGAACAACAATGCTACGGCATCGTCCAGGCGGCGTCCGCCATTCTCCCCATTGATAGTCCCTTTTCGTATCATAGCCGTTGTACTACCCTGTTTCAGCCGCTCATTGCAAACAATTTCAGGTGACGAAACCACGGTATTTCTGTTATCCTGCGCCGCCATGAGCCTTGATACAATAACCCATACTGCATCTCTACGCGGCCCGGCGTTGCTTTCGCACCTGATCATTCGAAGCTTTCTTCAGGCAGGCGATCATGCTGTTGACGCTACCTGCGGCAACGGCCACGACACCATCCTGTTGGCGGATCTGGTGGGCGCCAGCGGCAAGGTATGGGCCTTTGACATCCAGGATAGCGCCATCCAAGAGACTGCTCGGAAACTATGCGCCGCAGGCCTGACTGACCGGGTAAAGCTTATTCACACCGGGCATGAGTTTATGGCGGAGCATCTGACTGCAAACATCACCGCCGTGGTTTTCAACCTCGGCTATCGCCCGGGTGGCGACCACAGTATCATCACCCGTCCGGAAACAACCCTGGCGGCCTTTGATCAGGCTCTGCAACTGCTTTTGCCGTCCGGTATTCTGGCGGCAACGATATATCCGGGACATGATGGCGGCGCCAGTGAGAGCCGCTCGATTGACGTCTGGGCCGCGCACCTTGAACAAGGCGCATTCCATGTCTGGCGCATGGGGCAATTGAACACCCCGACCAACGCCCCTTACTTTATCCTGATTCAGAAGAGGGCCTGACATGTTGCGTACGCTGCTCCCCTTTATTGTCATCCTGCCGGCGCTGGCTTACTCCATAATTTCTCTGGTCTGCGCCCGGCGTTTCTTCTCTGCGCCAACACCTGATGCGATTACATTCCCGGCCATAACCATCCTCAAGCCGGTCAAGGGAATGGACGCAGAAAGTCATGCAAACTTCGCCTCCTTCTGTCAACAGGACTATCCGGGTGAGGTGCAGATGCTCTTTGGGATAGCATCCCCGGATGACCCGATCATCCCTGTAATCCGCCAATTGATGGATGATTTCCCTGCCCTCGACATATCTCTGGTGGTCAATCCAGCCATCCACGGTCCGAACTACAAGGTTTCCAATCTGATCAACGTCTTTCCGCAGGCCAGGCACGACATCATCATCGTTTGTGACAGCGACATCCGGGTCACACCTGATTATCTGAAATCAGTTACCAGCCATTTCAGCGATCCGCATGTCGGACTGGTTACCTCGCTCTACCGGACATCCATTGTCCATGGTATCGCTACTGCTGTCGAGGCCACCGGCTTCACTGCCGAGATGATACCCAACGTCATGGTAGCGCTGCAACTGGAGGGACTCTCCTTTGCCCTCGGCGCCTCCATGGCTGTGCGGAGGGAAGCGCTGGAAGCAATCGGAGGATTCGAGACGCTGGCCGATTACCTGGCGGACGATTATCAGCTCGGCAACAAGGTACACCGCGCCGGATGGCTCATTGCCCTGGACAGTTGTTTTGTGGAGAGCATGATGAAGGCCGAAAACCTGCCAGCGGTCCTGGCGCGACAACTGCGTTGGGCACGCACCATGCGCGTCAGTCGGCCTGGCGGTTATCTGGCCTCCGGCATTACTCTCCCATTCCCGGCAATGTTGCTTGCCGCCTTTATTGCGCCCACCTTCCCCATTGCGCTGGCAGCCATCATGCTCCTCTACACCGTACGACTGACCATCACCACAATCTTCAGCCGCTGTTTCGTTAACGATGGTTTACTACCCGCCTGGCTCTGGCTGATCCCCCTGCGAGATATGTTGGCCTTCTGCTCGTGGGCGCTTGCGTTTCTGGGTAATCGCGTTGAGTGGCGCGGCAGCAGATTTGTCCTGAGACCTGGCGGAAAGATTGAAGAACTGATCTGACATTCACTATTTCATATCACTGCAAACAATTTGAAAAATATGAGCGAATGCTGGCTAAAGAACCCCGCTCTCTTCAGGAACCTGATTTGGGTCCTCTGTTGGCTGGATACTATTTTTTTCAAGTTTGCGCTGCATTTTTTCCTCGTTCTTTTTTTTCTTTTCCAATTCTTTCTGACGTTTCTGAAATTGAAAATTTGGCTTTGCCATATTGTCACCTCTTGCAGAATATCTCGTTCTGTTTTACTATTGTTTACTCAAACAACAGGTTGTTTTACCTTTTTTACTCTTTTGATGACCGCACGAACCTTTGGCGTCGGCACTATTTCAACGGATGACACAAATGAAGCCGGATCAGCCGGTTGAAGGATCGTATAATGGGAGGAAGCGATCTTCCTGATGATGCCATCACTGAACTGGATAGTTGCTTTGAAACCATTCACCTCCACCACCTTGCCGGAACCCCATTCAATTGCTCCGGCATGGCTCACTACGTTACCTCGTTTGATAGTCATGTTCTCTCCTTATCTGACTGGGTTAACAACAACAACTTCTCAACGCCTCGTTTTTTGCATGCGCGCCTACTCCGGGTCCCCCATTCTCACGACAACCTGATGCTTCACCAGGCCCCGTTCCAGCACGATTACACCACCGGGCACGCGCTTCCCATCCATCTCCATCCAGGCGACACCGCGCTGGCAGCCGTGCGGATTCTCCACCTGGATCGCATAGACTGTTTCTCCGTGCCGATAGCTTAGAGTGAAACCCGGCCACGACCCTGGGATGACCGGATTGACCCGCAGCAGCCCGCTCCGCACCTGAAGGCCAAGAACCTCTTCAACCCAGGCCTGGTACATCCAGGATGCCGAACCGGTATACCAGGACCACCCCCCCTGCCCTGTCCGCCCAGGCAATCGGTAAACATCAGCCGCAACCACGTAGGGTTCAACCCCGTAGTGCCAGACTGCTTCCGCATCGCGGGCATGCTCAATCGGGTTGAGCATGCGCAGCAACCGGACTGCCCGCTCACCATCCCCTTTGCGGGCAAATGCCATGGCCATCCAGAGGGCGGCCTGGGTGTACTGACCCCCGTTCTCACGCACCCCCGGAGGATAGCCCTTGATGTAGCCGGGTGAGGGTACGGATTTGTCGAACGGAGGCTCGAAGAGCAGCGCCAGCCCTTCATCCTTTTGGACAAGATGTTGCCATGCCGACTCCAGAGCCTGATCCGCACGCGCCGGATCAGCGACGCCGGAAAGCCAGGCCCATGACTGGGGCAGGGAATCGATCCTCGCCTCGCTGTTTAGTGAGGAGCCTAAGGGTGAGCCATCATCGAAGGTTCCGCGCAGATACCACTCGCCATCCCAACCAGCCTGTTCAACCCGTTGGATCAGGGCATAGCGATCCTCTTGATATGCCAGACTAAGTTCCGGTTGCTGTTGCAGGTCGGACATCTCGACCATCCCCTGTAACAACTCACACAGGAACCAGGCAAGCCATACGCTCTCACCTTTCCCTGCCGCGCCCACCAGGTTCATCCCGTCGTTCCAATCCCCGGTCCCCATCAAGGGCAAGCCATGAGGTCCGATTGTCAGACCGCGATCTACTGCGCGTCGGCAGTGTTCAAAGAGCGTGGCGCGTTCAAAGGTTATCTCCGGAATGGAATACATTTCGTGCTGATCGTCGGCCAGCAAGGGGGCGCTAAGGAATGACGCCTCTGCCTGTAGGATGTCGGTATCGCCGGTCGTTCGGACGTAGTGCGCAACCACATACGGGAGCCAGAGCAGGTCGTCGGAAATACGCGAGCGGATGCCGGCGCCGACAGGTTCATGCCACCAATGCTGGACATCCCCTTCCTTGAACTGCCGACTGGCGGCCAGAAGGATCTGATCACGCGCCAGTTCCGGCCTGGCGTAAAGGAACGCCATAACGTCCTGCAACTGATCGCGAAAACCAAAGGCGCCGCCTGACTGGTAAAAAGCGGAGCGCCCCCAGATGCGACAACTTAACGACTGGTACTGAAGCCAGCGGTTTATCAGCAGGTCGGCTGCCAGTTCAGGGGTGTTCACTTCAATCGTACCCAGCAGTTCATCCCACCAGGATTTGGTCTGATTTAGCGCCTCCTCCAAGGCTTGATCCTCCCGGTATCTCTGCACCAGCTCACGGGCCTGCGCGACGGATTCGGCCTGGCCCAGCATGCAGTTGATCTCACATCGCTCGCCCGGAGCCATTTCCAGGTTGACCCGGAGCGCCGCGCACGGGTCCAGCCCCGCCCCGGTCCGTTGTGACAACCGGTTCAGCTCCATGGCTACAGGGTTTGCCAGCGAGCGGTTGCGACCGATGAAGGCGCTGCGGTCTCCGCCATATGAATCAGCCTGTGGATCCATGGCCACGAAGGCGACCCGCTCTCCGTATTCGGGGTGGTAGCGGTTGTGCGCCAACAGGGCTTGAAATTCGTCATCCCAGTTGGTTATGACATGCATCCGGGAGGTTTCACGGTTCTCGCCAAGGGTCAATTCCACATAATAGGTTATTGATAGCCTGCGCCTTCTGGTGGAGGCATTGGTGAGCCGCAGGCGCTGTAGTTTGATCGGCTTCCCCCCGTTGCCATCAACGGGTACGAAGACGGTCAGCTCCTGTTCGATGCCGTTACTGTTATGCTCGAAAACCGTATAACCTGCCCCGTGACGGGCCCGATAGGCGGTGTTCTCACGGATCGGCGCCGCGGTCGGGGTCCAGAAGACGCCGCTTTCCTCGTCGCGGATATAAAGCGCCTCCGAGGCGGGATCCAGCACTGGATCGTTCGACCAACTCGTCAGACGATTGCGCTGGCTGTTGCCATACCAAGTGAAACCGGACCCGGATTCGCTGACCATGACCCCGAATGTTGGGTTGGAGATGACATTCACCCAGGGCGCCGGTGTGTTGGTGTCGGGCCCAAGATAGATCGCATATTCGCGCCCGTCCGGGGTAAACCCGCCCAAGCTGTTGAAGTAGTTCAATTCCATGAAAGGGAGAGGCGCAGAAGGCTCGCGTGGGGCTTGTTTTCGGGGGAGTCTCTCCAGTAGTTCGGGAAGCTCCGCCGGGGTACCTAATTGCTGAGGCAGCGTGCCGCGCGCCGCCACCAGCAGTATGCTGGCTACAGCCTTGAGAAGCTTCAGATCCTCTTCAGGAATCTGCGCCGCGCTCCTTAGAAAGATCCCTCCTGCCCGATCAGTTGCCAGCGACAGGGTCTGGGTCCGGATCAACTGTTCCAACCGCTCCTTGAGCGGATGTTCATAGCCCCCGGCCTCCTCGTTGAGGATCACCAGGTCGGTAGATAAACCATGCATACGCCAGTAGGTATGAGCCTGAAGCATCTGGCGGACAAGACTTATATCACGCGCCTCGCCAATGGTTATCAAGGCTATGGGCAGGTCGCCTGAAATGGCGTAGGGCCACAATCCTGCCTGACCCTTGCGGTTCTCCTCCAGGCGTGCGGCTGGTGCGCGCAGCAGGTTATTGGGAAACAGCATATGACTTGCCAGTTGCTGGAAGCGACGCGCTTCGTCAGGCTGGATGTGCAGTACCTGTAGCTGCTGCTGGGCCGAGTGCCAGGCAAAATCCATGGCCCTCTCGGTTGCATGGGGATCGCTATACTTATCCATCAGCAGCAGAACCTGTTCGCGTGACTTCCCGGCAGCCAGCACCAGGGAAAGCTGGACGCGCTGGCCTGGCGCCAGGACAAGACTTTGTCTCAGGCTGAGAATCGGATCAAGGACAAAACCCTGGCTGTTGCCGAGTTTTTGCACGGCCCCCATGGGATTGGCAAGGGTGCGACCACGACCGATGAACCGCCCACGATCAGTTTCAAACTGCCACCCCTTTTCATGCCGACTATCATCCCCGGTGGGCTGAAACGTCAAGCAATGGGCCACATACAACGGTGGTTCGTTTTCACTCCGCAAGCGCCGGTGTGCAAGCAGAGCTTGCAGTTCAGGGAGAGCTTCGGTCTGGATGAACAGCTTGTTGAAGGCAGGGTGCTGGCGATCCGCGTTGTGGGCTGTCATGGAAAGTTCAACGTAGCTGGTGAGGTTTAGGGTGCGGATACGAGCGGAGCGATTGATCAGGGTAATCCGTCGCACCTCTACATCGTCTTCCGGCGAAACAATGACCTCTGTTTCGGTGTGAATTTCATTATCGTCACGGCGGAATACGGCCCGGTCAAGGGCAAAGTCTACGGAATACCCTTCAACCTTCCCGCCGACCGGGTGATAGGTTGTGGACCAGACACGATCATCCGGATCGGCCTCATGGATGTAGCAGAAGGTTCCCTGGCTATCACAGGTTGTATCCGAGCGCCAGCGGGTAAGTTCCTTCTCCCCCCACTGACTGTAGCCACCACCGCTGTTCGTAACCATCAAGCCATAGCGACCGTTGCTGAGCAGCAGAGTTTTGGGCGTGGTGGTATGGGGCGTGGTAAAGGTACTTCCTGCCGGTGCGACAAGATCCGGGCAGAGCAGGGTTGGTTCACTTGGCCGCGTCGAGATCAGCTGTAGCGGTGGCAGGGTCGGGATGCGCTCCTGTAGCAGTACCTCGAAGGCACGCACCCGTTGATCGCTGTGAAAACGGCGCGGGAACGGGTTGCCATGGAGAAAGTTGGTTAAAGCGAGAAACGCCATCCCCTGGTGATGGGCCATATACGCCTCGATTATCACCCCGCGCTTGAGAGGATGATTCCCGGACTCTCGATGCGGTTGCCGGCTGAAATCCATCGCCTCGTAATAACCATAATCAGCGAGCAGCCCCAGTCCGGCCAGTTTTTTCAGATTCTGCACACTCTCTTTCGGCGCCACGTTCAATGCCAGCATGGTGGCATATGGAGCGACAACCAACTGTTCCTCCAGGCCGCGCTTCAAACCGAGCGCCGGTACGCCGAAGGCCTTGTACTGATAGGTCTTTTCCAGGTCAAGATCGGCAAAGGCTGACTCGGAAATACCCCACGGCACACAACGCCTGCGGCCGTAAGCGATCTGGACCGCAACCGCTTCCCGCGCTGCTTTGTCCAGAAGCGAATTGCCATAGGAAATCTGGAACAGTAGCGGCATCAGATATTCAAACATGGTACCTGTCCAGCTGAGCAAAACCCGCTGGCGACCGATAGCGCCGTAGGGCCGACCCAGGGAGAACCAGTGTTCCAGAGGGACGTCGCCCCGCGCAATGGCAACGAAACTGCCGAGCCGAGCCTCACTGGCCAGCAGATCGTAACTGGAAACATCCGGAAGATCCGTGGATACGTTGTAGCCGATGGCAAACAGCTTGCGCTTGGGGTCATAGAGAAAGCGCATGTTCATCCCGGCTGACAACTCACTGACGTTGGTTATCAATCGTTCAGCGCTCCCCAGGGTTTCCCCGGCCAGCCATTGCGCAGTGGCAAAGGACTTGATAACCCGGTCGAGCCACGTGCCGAGTTGCGTGTCGGCCTGGCTTGACTCCTCCTGGATCGCGCGAAGGATATGAATCGAGCTTATCCGGCCGTGGGCAAGATCGAGCAGAGATGGCGCTTTCAACAGATCCTGCCGGATGGCAAGCGTGGCAGCCGGTCCCAACGAGACAAGCTCCTGCTCGGTTTTTTCCGCCAGAATTTCGATCCAGGCAAGATAGCTGTCACTGTTTTGAACCCAGGCAGCAACCTGTTGTTCCAGCTCAACAGCCCACGGCGCAGCGCCTGCGGCAACGACAACAGAGCTGACATTGACCTGCATCCGGCGTTGCAGGCGCAGCAGTTCAACAATGCCGGACAACGGCTCATTCCACTCAGCAAGAAGCTCTTCAAGTGTCTGGCGATATAGACAAGTCATCCCTTCCAACACAGCGGCCTGTTTCAGAATTTCTCCGGTATCTGCCAGACCGGCAAAAGCCTTGCCATCCAGGAGGGGGGCGCGCAGCAACTCGTCAAGCCCTTGTTCCAGTGCCCACAGGGCGCCGAGAAGATTGCCGCTGTCAACAGTGGAGACGTAGCGAGGTTCGAGAGGAACCGCTGTCTTAATATCGTACCAGTTCAGGACATGCCCTTCGTACTTTTCCAGGCGGTCGATGGTTAGCATGGTATTGGTCAGCTTTTCAACGGCCTGATTAACTGTCAGGTAGCCGGAATCATAAGCGCCCAGAACACCGGTCATCCAGAGGCCGATGTTGGTCGGACTGGTACGCATGGCCAGGCGGTTTTGATGGGCAACCTGATAGTTATCGGGCGGAAGCCAGGATGTGTCGGCGCCGACAAAGGCGGAGAAATAGCGCCAGGTACGTCGGGCAACCTGCCTGAGAAAACGGAGGTCTGTTTCAGGCAGAGGTTGTGCGCTTTGATGCTCGACGGGCCGCAGGTTCAGGAGCCATCCAAGCAGCGGGGAAAGAAACCACAAAACCAGCCAGGGAGTGGCCTGCGGCAGGCTGGCCGACATAACGCGCCAGATCGCCCATCCCGCAACAGCGCTGAAGATGCTCCCCAGGGCCAGACTTGCGACAAAGAGCGATTGTCGGCGGGCACTGCTCCAATGGGTTGCCTGAGCCGTCCACTCCAACAGGCCGCGCCGGGAGACCATGCGGCGGTACCAGACCCGGACAATGGCATCCAGGGTCACCGCAGTCTGGTGCGGCAGCAGCGCTGCGTCGGTGGTGGCCCGCAACAGATCGTGCAGCAGCTTGGCCGGGGAGAAGTACTTTAATCCCTTGCGGGTGGTTGCCATGGTAAAGGGCTGCGCCAATGGGTGAAAGAGCAGTTGCATGCCAACCACCAACGCCGCTATTCCGCCGATACTCGGGGAAATGAACCATGCAGTCAGCAACAGGGCCAGGCTGGTGGCAGGCAACAGGCTGCGGCGCAGGTTGTCGAGGATCTTCCAGCGGTTGAGCATGGAAAGCGGGTTTGGTCCGCGACCGCCTGTAGCTTGTGGCACACGCGGAAAAATCCAGTCAACTATCTGCCAGTCGCCGCGAATCCAGCGATGGGTACGGCTGCTGTAACTCTGATACCCCTGGGGGAATTCATCGTATAGCTCGATATCGCTGGCCAACCCCACACGGACATGTGCCCCTTCGATCAGGTCATGACTCAGTATCCACTCTTCAGGGAACAGTTCCGACAGTACACGGCTGAAGGCGCGCACATCGTAGATCCCCTTGCCATGATATGAACCTTCGCCACTCAAATCCTGATAAACATCGGAAACAGCCTGGGTATAAGGGTCGATGCCGACTGCATCGCTGAAGAGTCGGCTGAAGATCGAGACACTTGTGCTCGGCAGGGTCGGGCTCACCCGTGGCTGGATGATGGTGTAGGAACCGGCCATGATGTTACCTGCTGAATCGAAGCGAGGCTGATTAAGTGGATGGGCCAGGGTTTCGACCATTCGGCGGGCCGTGGCATGCGGCAACCGGGTGTCGCTGTCCAGGGTAATAATGAAGCGCACGTCCGCCAAATGATCCTGGTTACCCACATAGACCATGGGTGCGGCAGTGTCGGGACGCGTACCGTTGATCAGGCGGTTCAGCTCCTCCAGCTTGCCCCGCTTACGTTCCCAGCCGATGAATTTCTGCTCGGATTCACTCCAGGTGCGCTCGCGATGAAACAGGAAAAAACGCTCTCCGCCATGTCGCAGGTTGAGCTCTGCCAGACATTCGCTCGCAATCATGAGCAGCGTGCTGTCGTCATCATGGGAAAGCGTGGTTGAATCGGTGTAATCCGTGAACAGACTGAAAAGCAGATTTGGTTCCTTGTTGGCCAGATAGCGGATCTCAAGCTTCTCCACCTCGGCGCGAATCGTATCCGCGTTGTTCAGCATCATCGGCACGACCACCAGGGTACGAAAGGCATCCGGAATCCCCGAATCCTCGAAATCCATCTTTGGCAAGGAACGGGGCGGCAAAAGTCGCGTGACCAGGTAATTGACGATCTCGATCGCCATCTGGCTGACCGGAACCAGCAGGAGCAGCATCAGTCCAAGGCAAATGGCAGGTGAGAGTCCGACTGGAACAAAGGCGGCAATAAGGGAATAAAACAGAACGGTGAAACCGACGATACCGAAAGCGTAAACCGCAACGTGGTGGCAATAGATCCATTGCAGAGAGCGGTAGCGGACCGCTTCACGGCAGGCAAACAGCCGGACAAGCTCAGCCCGTCCCTCACCGACCAGCCAGCTGCCGACATGGTTGCGCCGTTCATCATTTGTTTCCTCACGTCCTGCCTGCGTCGCCAGTTTGATGACACGCTCCGCAACCTGTTCCTCGCTCTGGTCGGCAGCGCGGGCGAGTTCTTCAATTGCTCGCCGACAACTGTCACGGGTTGCGAAATCCATTTCGCCATATACCCCGGATGGATCGCGGCGAAGCATCTGCTCCACCCTGCTGAGCTTCTCGAAGATCTCCCGCCAGTCCAGAAGGGCCAGTTGGCGCAGGCTGGTAAAGGCATTGCCGCAGGATAACTGCTCCCTGGTCTGACGGTTCTGCTCACGCAGGGTGAGATCGTGCAGGGGGGTTTTGAGCGTGCGCTCCAGCCAGTTCCTGACCGGCGCCAATGCCGCTGCCTCATCGTAGAGCAGGCCAACCAGTTGCGCCCCGAAATAAGGACTTGGATTCGGCTCCGCTTTAGCAAGTTCCGCCAGGAGCGCGAAGAGCTGCTTGGAATCGCGGCGATTGGCAACGATCAGCCGGTTCGCCCAGAAGTCGGCCAGCTGTCGTTCGCGCAGATCCTCCAGGGCTGTAACTGCCAGGCTCTGGATGCTTTCGATCAGCGCGATGCGCAGCATTTGGGGAATTGCCCAGAGTTCGCCGATCTTCAGGGAACGCACGGATTGGTGAGCCTCGATAAACGCCAGGATATTCTCCCTGTCCAGGCGCAGTTCCGTATGGGAGACAAGATCCTTGGCCAGAGCGTAGATGCAGGGCAGTCCCCGGTGGGGATCAGAGGCCAGAACAGGCAGTTGCTGGTAAAAGCGGCGGGGAAGGTTAAGCAGAACATCGCGGGCGTTACCCTCCAGGATATACTCGTTATCCAGTATCCAATCGGCCGCCGGTGTCGCATTCTGTTCCAGTCGGCTGGCTACGGTGAGATCCGCGCAGACCTGTCGTATCCACAAACGGGATTTTTTGAGGCGTTTGAGCAGTTCGGCAGAGTGTTGCGGCCTTGGATCCACCTGCTGCTCCATTGCATGTCGCTGGGCATGTTCAAGGATCTGTGCCGGGGAAAGCTTTGCTTCGGGGCTCCGCTCCTTTGCCCGCCGCTCGCGCTTGGGATGCATGACGAACAGCGCCGAAGGGATATCGCTGCTTGCCCGCAGTGTAGCCACTGGTCGCTGTAAAGCTTCGACCGGCGCCTGGAGGATCAGTACCGTCTCGCCGGACACGAGCCAGCGGGCATGATCACGCAGGATCCCTGGTTCAACACCATTCTTGGAGCGGCGCAGCCATAGTGTAGCTGCCAGAGCGCAGATGGCGGCACATTCCAGGATCAGCGTCATGGAAACGGTGATGTTTGACTGCGGCCAGTGCAGGAGCAGAGCAACCAGTACGCCAATCCCCCCGGACATGATAGCGGCCAGGGCTACCCCAAGGGTACGATGCCAGAAGAATGTGTCTGCGATATGGACGTCTCCGTCCGTACCTTTATGCACCAGAGCTATGCGATTATAACCTTGCCGCGCCAGTTCGCGCCGGGCTTTACCAGCTTCATCTTGTTTTGCAAAGTAACCAATTAGAATGCCTACGCCCAATGTGTATCCTTTATTTGAATACGTTTTCCGAACTCACAGCCATGGTGAAGGATTTCACATGACGGGAAGATTCGGAAAGGAACCATGCGGACTGTTCCAGAGGAGTTGACTTCAGAGGTGGATGGAGATGACCGGAAAACAGAGGGGGTGCGAAATGACTAAGCAGATAAGAATTCCGAATGATAGATCGATTCATCATTCTACGCTGTTGTCGGGTTTATAGATAGGAATATTAATCCGGTTAAGAGCAAAGCCATCACGAGAATAACCACCGTTGCCCGCAGGTCTCCGGTAAAATAGGAAAGCCCGGCCAGCGCCAGAAGCAGAAGTACCAATGGATTTTTGATGTTGATCAAGAGGCGTGTCAGGGACGATTTACGCTTCTCCCGGGCAATCTCGTTCGAGCCGTACTGATTCAGACGAGCAGCAGCTTCCGAATCGCTCAGGCC
>Ga0265294_10003993_pt1 | contig 18582 bp, 14 predicted proteins | sample MunlanPumphouse3_FD_192504 | JGI IMG/M metagenome (GOLD analysis project Ga0265294, IMG submission 192504) | Groundwater microbial communities from a municipal landfill in Southern Ontario, Canada - Pumphouse #3 | ecosystem: Environmental > Aquatic > Deep subsurface > Groundwater | place...
GGGGGCGGAGGGCATTCAGTCATCGGTCTTGTCGCCGGGGATTCTTCCTCTCTTGAGCCTCTTGCGGAGAACTTCACAAGTTGTGGTCTTGAGACCGAGGCTTCTTCAGAGGTCAAACGTGCCATCTGGGCTAAATTATGCAACAATACCAGCGTGAGTGTGATGACAGCAATCCTGCAATGTCCTATGGAGTACTTGGCGCAGAACGCATATGCCTGGGCTCTGACAGAGTCGTTGGCGAGAGAGACCTTGTCTGTCGCCAAGGTTGATGGGTATGAGTTTGACCAGGAGGATCTGATTCAAGGCTTGCACACGCTCGTCAAACAGGCTCGTAATGGATTCACTTCCATCTTTACTGATATTCACGAGGGAAGGAAGACCGAGGTCGATAAGATTAGTGGTTTCGTGGTCAGTGAGGCGAAACGATTAGGGGTGTCGGTTCCTCAACAAGCTTTTGTGGTGGACTTGGTGCATGCGCTAGAGGGAAAAGCAAGAGTGTGAACTCTTGAAGGAGAAATAGATATGAGTTCTTATACGATGGGAAATCTCAGGGTTGTCGATCTTACCAAAGTCCTTGACCCTCAGACAGAAACAAGAAGATGCCATATGTATCGCTTTAACACAGGGGGGCCGATTCCGGATTACCATACCATTATGGACCTGACCAGCCATTTGGGCACACACTGTGAATGCCCTTACCATCATAATGACAATTGGCCCTCTGTGGCTGATCTGCCTTTGACGACTTTCTTTGGAAGAGCCATCTATGTGGTATTCAAGGATGCAAAATGCAATAGTTACATCACAGCGGAGATGCTTGATACCTATTGCGCTCCAATGATGAAGGATGGGGATATCGTCATTATCGATTCACCTTACAAGCTTCCCCCTTTCACCCCCAAGACCAACACCGCCGAGGATAAGCGTTTGCTTGTCAACGGCGAGACTGCAACCTGGTTCAAGGACCATAAGGCAAAATGCATTGGTTTTGGTGACGGGGTCTCCATTGAGAACCGTAATGAGGATGTGAAACCGTTCCATGATATTCTGCTTGCAGAGAATATTGTGTTTCTTGAGGTTCTGAAGAATCTGGATGAGCTTTCCACCGACACCTTCTTCATGTCCTACGCTCCACTTCCTATCAAGGGATTGGACTCTTGTCCTGTAAGGGCTTACGCCATCGAGGGGCTTCCAGGCTTTACTCGCTGAGCTGCTTGGTTTGTTTGCCTGAGGGTTGAAGCTTTTTAGTTTTGGCTATTGATTGAGGAGTTCCCCAAATCGATAGCCATTTTAATTGTTCATATTAGATTGGTTTTTTTTCTTTTTTTGTGTCCTGAATAAATTATATAACTATCCACTACAAAAAAATAAAAGTTGTATGTAAGACGACACTTGACAATGTATTGTTGATTAACGATACTACGTTTATTATGAGTATAGCCTATAATCTTAAGCGCTCCTTTATGAAGCGCAATATTGATAAGAAGAACCGCCTGCATCCCTTTGATGCTACGGTTTGTGAGCATTTTCAACTTCCTTCCGATGCCGATGATGCACAAAACAACAGTTATTACTTCTCAGCCCATGGGCAAGACGGGCAGAGCATGTTTTTTCGGTATGCCGAGCGAGGGCGGGCTATCAGGGAAGTCTGGTTTTCCTATTTCGTTGCAGGCAAGCTTGTCTATAGCAACAAACAGGACTTGTTTGGCAAGGATGATTGTCCTGCCACGGTACGGTGTGTAGAGACAGCCAAACTTTGGACATTGGGTTACCAGGGTGAGGAAGTGGACTTCCAGGCTACCTTTACTGCCGTTCGTCCGATTTTTGATTTTACCTACGATGCGGATGCCAATGTCATGGCGGGGTTTCTTGCAAAGGAAAAATGGACAAAGTCTTTCTTTAAAGGACTTCAGTCCAATTCCCAATGCCATCAGGAACAGCATGGAAACCTTCAGGCGACCCTGAGGTATCAAGATAAGACCTATACGTTGGACGGTATCGCCATCAGGGACCACAGCTATGGTCCTCGAGTATGGTCTTATATGAACCGCCATGTCTGGATCCTGGCCTTGTTGGACAACGGCAATGCGTTGAATGCAAGTTATGTCAGCTATCCCTACATCCATGAATTGCAAAGCGGGTATTTTGACCAACTCGGTGGCGATTGCCGCAAGGTATGTTCCTTGACCCCTATGAAGGAACTTGCTGTATCAGGGGTGTTTCCCTTCTCTGTACTGCTCAATGACGGTACCCGTCTGGATGTCCATTGCCAGAAGAGTATCGGGATTGATTATGCATTTGAAAACGGTGCATACAGGCTTAACGAAGGCATTGCGGAATTCACTGTGGACGGGGTTCATGGACGAGGCATCGTCGAGTTTGGCTTCAACAGCGACTCAAGTCGGTATTGATATGCAATTATATTCCTTGGACTCAATAGAAGAGCCGGTGCTGGGTAAGGTCGGGGGCAAAGCACGGGGCTTGTACCGATTAACCCAGGCAGGATTATCCATCGAACCTGGTTTTGTCATCTATGGCATACAAAGCAGGGCGGATATCGAACAGGCCCTGGATTACTATGAACGGAGTGGATTGAATCTCGTTGCGGTGCGTTCCTCGGCTACAGGTGAGGATGGCAGTGAATATTCCCATGCGGGACAATACGAGACGGTTTTGAATGTCCAGGGGCGCGAACCGGTGCGCAGGGCAATGCTCCGTTGTCTCTCTTCGTTGGGTAATGAACGTGCGAGCCAATATGAACAGCATTTTGGATTGCCGAACGGGGAGAACCAAATGTCCTTGGTCATTGAGAGGATGGCAGAGGCAAGAGTCGCCGGTGTCTGCTTTACGCAAGATCCAACAGCCGCACAAGCACAACTCTTACTTGAGGTGGTTCCCGGTTTAGGGGAAGGTCTGGTCAGTGGGACCAAGCAGGCAGAGCAGTATCATCTTTCAAAAAAAGCCGGTTCTTGGTCTTTCGCCGAGGGACAAAACCTTCTCAGCCCTGACGAACTAACGGCTCTTGCCATTGATGCCCAAAAGGCGGTTGAGTCATTGGGATGCGAGCTTGACCTGGAATGGGTGATAGACCGGCAGGGAGACCTGTACTGGTTGCAGGCCCGTCCGATTACGGCCCGTGACGATGATCATGTGACCATTGATGAGTTCACGGTCAAAAGTGATATCCATGATTTGGAAATCACCACCTGCAATGTCGGAGAAATGCTTAATGGTGCGGTGACACCGCTGACGCTTTGTACTTTTGCTAAGGCGATAGACCGTGGTATGAGGGATATGTTCATTACCGCTGGGGTGTTCAAGGATAAGAGTGAGGTACCTGAGGGTACCTGTGTTCTTAGCGTGAACAATACCTTGTTTCTCAATCTCACCTATATGCACATGATGAGCTCTGCCATTATATCTACGGATGATCAGACCGATATCAGCCTCTGCGGCAGGTTGCTGCCTCCTGAGAGCCGGCAACGCAGTACTTATCCTCGATCCAAGTGGCGACGCAAAGTGAATATGTTGCACTATGTGCGGTATCTGCTAAGCCGGAAGAAAGCGATTAGAAGGATTACAGAACTCAGTGGAAGCTTTGCTATCACCGATAGTGACGACCCGAAGGTCCTCTACAAATCGCTTTGTGAAAGTCAGGAAGTGCTCGATAAGGCCTTTGCCTATCATTATGTCACTTCGGCGCATAGTGGAGCTATGAGTAGTGCTCTCTTTCAGATTCTTCTTGCCCAGTTGGGGTCGGAAAGTGAGGCCAAGGCCCTGGTAGCCCAGGGGATGGAGAACATCGATGGTATCGAGAGCGCCGACATCCTCTCCTCCCTTGAACGGCTCAAGGCCGCCGTTCTTGCCAAGTATCCCCGGGCTTCTGAATGGGATATCACAAAATTGCAGGAAACAATTGAAAGCGACCAAGGGGAAATCAAGGATTGCCATGATGCGTTTATGTCACGGCATGGTCATCGTTGCATTCGTGAGGCCGAGTTGCGTACCTTGTCCTGGGCCTATGACAGCGTTGGGTTCTATACCTATCTGAAGCAATTGCTGGTAACCCCTCTCAAGGTGCAGGATGGTACCAAGGAGGATCCCTATCGATGTTTGGATTGCTTGAGTGGAAGAATGAAACGCATCTGTACATACCTGTTGAAGCAGTCCCGTCAGGCTGTTGTGAACAGGGAATATACAAAAAGCAAGAGTATCCTCATCACAGGGCGTATCAAGATTGGATATCGAAGACTTGCCAAGTTGCTCTGCCAACGTGGACTTCTTCCCGATGAGGATTTGATTTTTTTCTTTACCGATTCCGAAATCAAGGGGTTGCTGGATGGGTACAATGGGGAGTTGATCAGAAAAGCAATGCATCGCAGGCGGTTGTTACCGTTGCAGAATGAGTTACGCTATCCGGAGATCAGCCTTGGGGTGCCACAGCCGATAAAACCAGAGGCTCCAAGTTGTGAGCTGAAGGAACTTCAAGGTACTCCCATCAGCCGGGGTGCTGTGACAGGAAAGGCAAGGGTGATCAGGACGCTCAGCGATGCTGCACAACTCAAAAACGGCGAGATTATCATTGCCAGTACCACGGATATAGGATGGTCCCCGTTCTATCCTCTCGCTGGTGGTATGGTCACGGAAATCGGCTCGGTGCTTTCCCATGGTGCGGTAGTTGCTCGTGAATATGCATTGCCCTTTGTCTCCAATATCAAAGGTGCGACTTTGGTGATCAAAACCGGGGATACCCTTGAAGTGGATGGTTCCCAAGGGGTGGTACGGATACTTGCATCATCTTGATTTGTTCCCAGTATAAAAAAGCATCGTCTCAAGAGGACGATGCTTAGGATACATTGAGTTCCTAGTGATTACGCCGCACCATAAATCAAGGTCGGGAACCACAAGGATACTTGCGGGACAAAAGTAACAACCATCAAGGCGAAAATCATGCATCCGAAAAGTCCCAGCATCTTCCTGCTTGTTCGTTCCAAACTGGTATGACCGACAGCACAGCCGACAAACAGGGCGCTTCCGACAGGAGGAGTGCAAAGACCGATGGCCAGGTTGAAGATCAGCATTACCCCGAAGTGGACAGGGTTCATGTTGATGATTGGACCAGTCACTACAGGAAGCAGTATCGGGGTCATGATCATGATGAGAGGAGCCATATCCATGAAACAGCCAAGAACCAACAAGAGAGCATTGATTATCAGCAGCAGAATGTACTTGTTATTCGAGATGGTGACCAGACCATTGGTAATCATTGCAGGAATGCGGAGGTCGGTCATCATATAGGCGAAAGCCTTTGCTGTGGCGATCAAAGTAAGTACGGTAGCCAGTGTTCTCAAGGAGTTCTTCAGTACCTGGGGGAAATGGCTCAACTTGTCAGAGCGGAAAATCGCGTAGGTAAGGAGGAACGCATACACACAGGCGACAGCGGCGCTCTCTGTTGCAGTGAAGACTCCAGCGCCCACACCGACCATGATGATAAGCAGGGTCAACATGGGAAGGATTGCATTAAGAATGACACCAATGCACTTGCCCATCTCGCAGGTGAACCAAGGATTGGTGAGAATCCTCCACGTAGTCTCGTTCTTTCTGCTTGTCCATCCGGTTCCTGTGGGACTCTTCGTGAACTTCATCCAGCGGATTTTATCCCCCGGGCCGATTTTCAAACCCATAGGAAAGTTGTACTTCTTGCCGGAAATATAGCAATAGACCATGAAACAGAATCCAAGGAATATACCAGGAACGGCTCCTGCCATAAACATATGCCCGATGGAAACCCCACCTCCCGCAGCCAACGCATAAATGACCATGTTGTGGCTAGGAGGAATCAAGACACCTTGGCAGGCCGTGGTAACGGTCAACCCGACAGAGAACTCATCGTCATATCCCTGTTTTTTCATCATTGGAATGACCACGGAACCGAGGGAGGACACATCCGCCACCGCACTACCGGAAATACCGCCAAAGAACGTGGACGAGATGACATTCACATATGCAAGTCCACCACGGAACCTGCCAACCACCAAATTGGCCAGGTCGATAATCTTGTCGGATACTTTACCTGCCGCCATGATCTCACCCATCAGGATAAAGAAAGGAATAGCCAACAAGCTAAAATTACTTACTCCATCAATCATCATACGGACCATAGTGGTAAGGCTCGTTCCGTTGATGAGCGCTGAGCCAAGAGTGGCAAGAAGCAAAGCGAAAGTTACAGGGACACGCAGGAACATAAGGAGGAAAAATCCTCCAAGCAATGTTAAGGTCGCAAAGGCTGCGGTACTCATTTCGTCTCTCCTTTTGTTACAGCAATTTCTGCTTGCTGTTGTTTAAGGACCTCAACATAGTCGATTTCCTTTTCGCTATAGAGGAGATCGCCAGGCTTAAGGACGCCGGTAAGGAACAATATTGAATCGAAAGTCATCAAAAAACCTGCCATGGGAGCTGGCACATACTGGATCCATGTGGGCCATCCTGTCATGGGGAGGGTACCAGGCATATTCATGAGAAGTGCAACACGTTGCCATCCACAAACGAGAAGGAAAATGCCGCAAATCATGACACAGACATCTGAGAACACATCAAGAATCTTGCGGGCAACACCATTCCTAGGGAAAAGATTGTAGACAACATTCACTGAAATATGCATGTGGTCGCGAACACCGATGGCACAGGCGAGGAAAGCAAAAAGTGTAACAAGAAGCCTTGGAACTTCCTCAGCCCATCCGATGCCCGTATTAAAACAGTACCTGAGGACGACCGTCATAAATACGAGGACGACCATCAACGCAAGTGCTATTTCAGCAATGTACAACATTATCTTATGGGTCCAGTGGTTGATAACTCTCAGCATTTCCCCGATCATCTTGGAACCAGGATTATTAGCTTTATCCGGAACCAAGTGGTTCTTGTCCAACCACTGTGAAAAACGAGTGTTTTGTTCGTTTTTTTGCATTTAATTCTTTCCTTATTTCTCTAATTGACAAGATAATAGGGGAACGCATAAGCGTTCCCCTTTAATCCAAAACAACATGAACTAATAATTCTTGCCGATATCCTGGATTTGCTTGATGATGTCCTCATAACCCTTACCGTATTCGGTATAAAGAGGAGCCATCTTGCTCTGGAACTCAGCGAGAGCCGCAGGAGTCAGCTCAATGACATTGGTGCCCTTCTCACGGACGATCTTCTCGGAAGAGGCTTCTTTCTCTGCCCAAGCCTTCTTCTCGAATTCCTCGGTGTCCTTCGCACACTGCTTGATGATATCCATATCTGCTGCACTGATTTTCTTCAAAGCGGCAACTGAACCAAGCAGGATTTCAGGGACTCTGGTATGTCCATCGAGAATGTAGTTCTTGGCTGCTTCATAGTCGCCCATGTTCTGATAGGTCGGCCAGTTGTTCTCAGCACCATCAACGGTACCTTGGGTGATGGCTGAGTAGACATCGTTAGGACCGATACCGGTGACACCGGTTGCTCCGAGCAATTCGACCATGCGGACCATCATCTTGTTGTTCTGCATTCTGATTTTCAAGCCTTTCATGTCAGAAACCTGATGGACTTCCTTGGTGAGGTAGAACGAACGGCAACCTGAATCATAATAGCACAGACCGATCAGACCTGAGCCGGATGCCTGGATGTCAGCGAGCATCTTCTGCCCGATAGCACCATCAAGAACAGCCCATTCGTGCTTGGAGTTCTTGTACAGGTAAGGAAGCTGGATGGCATTGATGGCAGGAACATATGAAGCTACAGGGGAAGCGGAAACACGGCAGAAAGCCAAGTCACCAGCCTGCAAGGCCTCAATAGAACCGGTCTCCTCACCATAGAGAGTCCCGCCGGTATAGACTTCGATCTTGATGCGGCCATTGGTCTTTTCCTCGACCAGACGGGCAAACTCATGATCAGCCAACGAGGTCGGATAACCTTCGGCATGGACTTCGGAAAGCTTCAGCACAATTGGATTGCTAGCAGCCGCAACTGGAGCGGCCTCAGAACTACCTTGTGCGGCGACGGTGAATGTGAATACCGTCAGAAGCATAAGCATAGAGATACATAATTTCTTCATCAAAAACCTCCAAAGAAAATTTTTGCGCCCCAAAGAGGCGATTTTCAAATGATAAGGCAACCTTTCTGAGGTTGCGATATTTTTTTGCAATCGTGTTTCATTTTTGATGTCCTGATTGCGTATATAGTATGGAAGAGAAAAACCTGGATGTTAAGAAGGATTTTTTTGTAATTGATATAAAATTTCTCTAAATTGTCCACATGATACAAAATACATAAGGGTCGAAAAGAAAGGTTGAGGAATAAACGGCTGCTATTCTCAATTAAAAAGTTGCTTTGATCCTTTCAATCATCGGACGGTATTTGGTGGCGAACTGTGTAGAGAGAGGGGCTGTCGCTTCTTGGAATTTTTGTTTTTCCTCGTTGGATAACTCAGTGACTATGACCCCGTTGTTCAGAACCGTCGCTTTTGAGACTTTCACTTTCTCTGCCCAGAGTTGCCGTTCCACTTTGGCTGATTCAAGGGCACATTCCTTGATTATATCCTGGTCCTCGTCACTAAAATTATCCCAGATTATTTTGCTGACTATTTGCATCTCAGGGATTCTTGTGTGCTCATCATCGAGGAAATACTTGGCGACTTCAAAATGTCGTGTAGCTTCATAGGAAGGCCAGTTGTTCTCTGCACCGTCGATGACACCCGTCTGCAGGCTTGAATAGACTTCCCCATAAGCCATGGCTGTGGGATTTGCTCCTAAGGCGGTGATCATGTCCATCATCAGTTGAGATTCCTGGACTCGAATCCTCAGCCCTTTCATATCCTCCAAGGTGTGGATCGGCCTCACCGAGTTGTAGAAACTTCTTGCCCCTGCGTCGAACCATGAAAGTCCTACCAAGCCACTGGATTGCACCGAAGCGAGGAACTCATCCCCGATATTTCCGTCAAGGACTTTCCACATATGCTCTGCATTCCTGTAAAGGTAAGGCAACTGGAGCACATTCAAGGACTTGCTGAACTCAGCAAGAGGAGAAAGGGATACCCGGGCAAAATCGATGGCGCCAAAGCGCATCTGCTCAATGACAGATTTCTCATCCCCGAGCTTGGCATCATAGAAAACCTCTATCTCGATTCTGCCGTTGCTTTTTTTTCTTACTTGGTCTGCGAAATAATAGGCTGCCTGGGTGGTTGGATAGTCCACGGGTTGGTTCTCGGCATAACGGAAGTGCACTACGTTTTGACCTTGCAGCTCGTTCTCCTTCTGGTTTTGCTTGGTGCAAGAGACAAGGAATATTGCAAGGATGAAATACAGGATAAGGAACCATTTCCTACTCATTGGGTGCCCCCGCTCTTGAACTTTTTGGGTGAGATGTTATATTTCTGACGGAAAACCCTGGAGAAGTAATTATGGTCGGAGAAACCTGTCAACTCAGCCGTCTTGGTGACAGCCTCTCCTCCTAGAAGCAACGTCTTTGCTTTTTCCAACCGGATATTGGTCAGGTATTCAACAAAGGGTACGGTGAAGTATTCTTTGAATAGTTTAGAGAAATAACTTGGATTGATCTTGACCATATCAGCTAATAAATTGATGTTAATTTGCTGGGCATAATGAAGGTGCAAGTATCGGTCTATCATGGCAAAAGAACGTTCATACTTATCCTTGTTATCTTGCATCACCGCCCGGCATGCGTCATCAATGAAATCCATGATATAGACTTCCATCTCCATCATTGATTCCTTTTCAGGGTCTGCATGCAAAAAATAAGGGATTGCCGCCTTGATGTTATAGGTAAATACAAAAAAACTTTCATAGGCCAATTGGTCTGCGATTTTTCCAAATCCATACCCATCATGGATGATATCCAATATCTCATGTGCCTTCTGACGGGCATTCTCTGTCATTCCCTGAAGAACGAATTCCTGCATTTCCGCAGTGCGGGAGACAATGTTTTGCTTGGTCATCCTGGTATCAAAGACATCCCCATCGCAATGGCATATCCAGCAAGGGCTCTTTTGGCTTTCTGCCTTCAAGCGGGCTAGGGATGCGCTGTGGATAGATTGGGGGATTTCTGACAATTGCGTGAAAGGTCTTCCTACGCCACAGTAGTAGCCGATCCTGTGCTTTTCAAGGATTTTCTTAAAATGGGAGAGCGCCTCCTCAATCCTGTCAGTGAACAACAACAAGGAGATACGATCGCTGCTGGGGTAGTAACAGAGGGACAGGGAGGAAAGCAATGGATCCTCGCCGAAAAACTTTATCAACTGGTGCTCGTTCACTTTGCTGATGATAATCGTATTGCCTTTTTCCCTAGTGATTCCTTGTAACTCAAGGTAATTTCTCAGGGCCTCGTCGCTAAGAGTGCCATACTTGAGAGAAGTAAAGAACTCCCTGGTGAAGGAACTGAGCATGTTTTTTAGTTCCTCATTGGGCTTTTTCTGTTCGTTGAGCATCCTGATGACATTGTCCAGCAGGGTGTTGATGGTCTCCTGGGTTGTGGGCTTCACCAGATAATCCTTGGCTCCCAGTCGCAGGGCTTTTGTGGCGAAATCAAAAGAACCCCAGGCGGTAAGGAAAATAATCAGGGTGTCTGGTGATAGCTCTCGTATTTTCTTGGCCGCATCAATTCCAGAAAGGACTGGCATCTGGATATCCAATAGGACTACCTGAACTTTCATCTTGGCAATCTTATCCACCGCATCTTGCCCGTTGACTGCCTGGGAGCAAGTAAAGGGTCGCCCGCTACGTTGGATTAATAATTCCAGTCCTTTCCGTTCCATCTGTTCATCGTCAACTATGAGAAGTGAATACATTAGGCCTCCTCTGCATTTAGGGGAAGGAGTATGCTCACTCTTGTCCCCCCTTCGTCAGAGATGCGATTCATCTCCAGCCTTGCTCTTCCTTGGTAGAAGAAGGACAGGCGGTCACGCACATTGCTTATGCCGATATGCTTATCATCCGTATGAAGCTCTTCAATCGAGAAAGCTGAGGGGATTCCCACTCCAGTGTCCTCAATGATGATCTGAGCCCTTTCTCCTTTTTTCTTTGCTGTGACTGTGACCATCCCTCCTTTCTCCAAAGGTTCCAGGCCGTGTTTGATGGCGTTTTCCACGAAAGGCTGGATTATCAGCGGAGGAACAAGCAAGGAGGCGACTTCCTTGTCACAGGACAACAAGGAAAACACCCTGTCCTTGAAACGGGCCTGTTGCAGTGCCAGATATTGCTTGACGAATTCCATTTCCGTAAACAAGGTGACGCTTTCCTTGTATTCCAGGGTGTAGCGGAGAAATCCCGACAAGGTATTGATAAGTTCGACCGTATCATCTGCTTTTTCAAAGAGGGCGGTATGGCTGATGGTGTTAAGTGTGTTGAACAGAAAATGAGGATTAATCTGAGATTGCAGGGAAAGGAATCTGGCTCTTTCCAGTTCCCTGTTCATCTTCTCTTGTCCCAGTTGGTGGTTATACAGTTGCTTTTCCAATGCCAGACGGTCCTTCAGGCTGCTTTTCATTTGATTCATGCTGTCTTCAAGGAACACCAACTCCTGAGGACCTTGCAATGAAAGATCCTTGGTATCCAGATTTCCCTTGGTGATATCACTGGCTGTGTCCACCATGTTTTTCAGGGGATTGGTCAGGTATTGGGTGACAAGAAAGCTTGCGATGACAGAAATTATGGCCATCAGAAGCATGGCAATAAGGGATAATTGTTGAAGATTGGTCATCAGCTGCATGTTTTTTGCTGATGCGATTACATCGCTGTTTACCGCCAGGCTCAACAATTGGTTGTTGGAATAATTTTTCAAATAAGAGAAAATTTTTGTTCCCCAGTAAAAGCTGGAGAACCTTTCTTCAGTTTGCAGAGGAAATGTCCCTTTTGCAAGGATGTCGATATAAGCATCCAGGTAAATGATGCCATTTGTAATACCTTTTGCCAAATAATACTGTTGTTGGTTCTTCTCGTAGGGGACCATGACGGAATTAACCTCAAGTCGTGCCCGAGAGAGATGCTGATGGATGTTTCCCAGTCCGTTTGAAAGGGCCTGAGTCTCCTCCGTTCCTGAAAAATTCAGGAAAAAATCGCTATATGCATCCTCAGCCTCCTTGATGCTTTCCGATAAGTTGGCGATGGTGCTGTAGGTCCTGATACTTTTTTGCATGCCATCAGCGATGGCATAGATTCTATTGAAAAGCATCATGGCTACAAAAAGGGTCGAGCAGAGAATCGAAAGGCAAAGAATGAGAAGAATTGTCTTGAATGCAATCTGCCGATGTTTTTTTGCCATGGACATGATTATACCACCATTACTTTGTCTTTCGTTCAACGAAACACTTGATGATTATCAAGGCTATCATGCACAATAAGGCAAACATGATGGTGGCGATCCCTCCTGCCATCCCTGACTTTTCAGCGACGGCTCCGATGACGAGGGGCATCGTGATAGCCCCGATAGTGGCTATGGCAATGCAGCTTCCAGTGGCCACAGTCGAACTATTATACCTGCTTGGCATTGTCGAGAGTGTGGTTGGGTAGGTGGCGCTCATGAACAGGCCAAAAAGTAATACCGAAATGAGTGTCATTATATTAGTGGTGGAGCTAATCATCATAAGGAAGCATGCCGTTTGGCATAATCCCAGGACCAGCAGAAGATAATTTTTGTTTACTTTGGAGGGGAGACTTGCGCAGGTAAGTCTGCCAACCATGATCATAATCCAAAGCAGGGAGGATGAGCTTTGGGCCATGCCCATGCTCATGCGTCCGCTTTCTTTCAGGTAAGTGACAAGCCATCCGATGATGGATGCCTCACTGCAGAGATAGAAGAACAGGATACCGGTGTTCAGCCACCAATGGATGTTCTTGTAATAATCCCTTCCCCTGTCCTCTTTCTTGGTCATTGGTTTGCTGGAGAGATTGGAACGGAAGATAAGCAACAAGGAGAAACATTCCAAGAGGACCACAATCGTGACGGGGATACGCCAGGAGGTGCCATCTCCCTTGGTGAAGAGAATCACCAAAAACGGGGCAAGGAATGCCCCCACGGCAAAGGTGGAATGCAAAATATTCAAGGCGCTGCTTTTTTTGGGTGATATCTCCGCCATGACCACATTGGTAATGTTGCTCAGGCTTCCACGTCCGATCCCGGTAAGGGTGAAGGCGACGAGGAGTACCACAGGGTTGCCGGTGAGCATCATCAGGACAAGGCCTATCGCCTTACCACTTGAGAGGAGCAAGGTGCTCTTCTTCCTGCCAATGGCATAAGGTAGGTATCCTGCAATGAGCACAGCGCAGAAGTTGCCGATCTGATGGAAGCTGATCGCAGCACCGCTGGCTACATACGAAAGATTGTATTCATCCCTCATATAAGGAAGGATGGCACCAATGATGGTGCTGAGAAAACCACTGCAAAGAAATGCGAAATACATCGCATACATAAGTCCGGTATTTTCTTTGGAAACTTCCAAAGAACGGGAGATGGATGGCATAGTTGGATACCCCTGGAATATTATTGTATCGTTGTTGTAGCGTTAAAAACTCGATTTGTCCAGCATGAAGCAAAAAAGCAATCTCTTTGAAAATCGTATGATAGGGAGCTTGCATGCGAACTTGTCTGTTGGTAGTCTATGAGAAGGAGTCGTTATGGCAAGGAAAAGTTTTTTGAGTTCTGTTTTTTCCGCTTTGATTTTCGCTGTAGTGATTTTCTTTGTGATTTACTTCTTTGCTCCTGATACTTCCAATAGATTCTTGGGGACAAGCTACAAGTATCGAAAGGACAAGGAAGTGGTTCTGGTTCAGAATGCAATATCTTCCGCTATGGGTTCCTTGGGGGATTTTACCCAAGAGCAACAGGTAAAATTGAAGAAATTATTGGAAGATCCCAAGATAAGGGATAGCCTCAAGGCAGCCGCGGGTAAGGGTGCCGACGTGTTGAAACAACAAGTGAAGGCCCTATTGGACGAAGTGAAGTGAAACTGACTTTTTTGGGTACGGGTACCAGCCATGGAATTCCTGTGCCTACGTGCACCTGTCCCGTTTGTCTTTCCTCCGACAGCAGGGATAAGCGTTATCGTAGCAGTATCATGGTCCAGAAAGAAGGGAAGACCCTTGTTGTGGATACAGGGCCTGAGTTTCGTCTCCAGGCGTTGAGGGCCAATATACTGCATATTGACTTTGTGCTGTATACTCATTGCCATGCGGATCATTTTTATGGTATTGACGACCTGCGGGTCTATTGCCATGACAAGCCGATGCCTGTGTATTGTGATGAGGATGTGAAATTGGCCATTGAGCGACGTTTTTCTTATGTGCTGCATGATGGCCCCTCCCTTGACGGATTACCGCATCTTGCTCCTGTGGTTCTCGAGCCTTGGGTGAAAGTGAATATCGATGGGTTCGATATTACCCCGGTGCCAATTATGCATGGAAGAGATATCATCTATGCATATCGGATTGATGACTTGGTGTATGCCACCGATTGCAGCGGGCTCATTTCTCCCGATCGTGCCTGTTCGGTGCTTGCTGAACCCAAGGTCCTTGTGGTAGGAGCGTTGCGTTATAAGGCGCATCCTTCTCACTTTTGTGTTGAGCAGTCGATTGAATTCGCCCGTAGGATTCATGCCCGGCAGACATATTTCACTCATATGTGCCATGATTTGAGTCATCAGAGGCTTTGTGATGAGCTGCCTGCTGATATTCGCCCTGCGTATGATATGCTTACTCTTGAGGTGTAATGAATGAGTAATGAGTTATTCGACCATAAAAAATTGTATATCATTGATGGATATGCCCTCATTTATCGTTCCTATTTTGCCTTGATCAACGCTCCAATGCATGACGGCGAGGGCAATAATGTCTCTGCGGTTTTCGGGTTCTTCAAGACGGTCCTGAAACTTATGAGGGAATACAGGCCTGATTATCTTGTGGTTGCCCTTGATAGCAAAGGGCCTACGTTCCGCCATGAGCTTTATAGCGAGTACAAGGCGAACAGGGAGAAGGCTCCCGAGGATTTACATTCGCAGGTACCTGTGATTGAGAATATTCTTGATGCCCTTAACATCCCCCATATTAAGAAACAGGGCTTTGAGGCGGATGATATTATCGCCACGTTGTGTGATGAGGCGGAAAAACAGAATATCGATACGGTGATTTTCACCGGGGATAAGGACCTTTTGCAATTAGTTGATGCCCATACCAGTGCTTTGCGTCCTGCAAAGAAAGGCGAGAATGCCTATCGTCTTTTCACTGCAAGGGAGGTCCAAGAGGAATTCGGGGTGAAGCCTGAGCAGATTATTGATTATCTTTGTCTGCTGGGTGACAGCAGCGACAATGTGCCGGGGGTCGCTGGTATCGGTCCTGTCGGAGCGGTGAAACTGTTGAAGACTTATCCTTCGTTGAAGAGTATATATGAGCATCTGGATGAACAAACAACCAGTGTGAAGACCAAGTTGGAGCAGGCATCAAGCCACATGGAGCTCACTCATACTCTGATAGCTTTGAAACACGATATATTCACCGTCGATTCGTTCGACACTCCTCAGTTTCTAGCCAATGACTTGGATTATCAGGCTGCGAGTGTAATTTTTGATGGCCTGAAACTGCCTTCCTTGGTGAAGGATGTGCTTAAGATGGTTCCAGAGGACAAGCAGGAGGTGAAATCAATCAAGGAGCCAAAGAGAGGAACCTATGAGGCTGTCGTTTCACTGGAAAGGCTCAAGGAACTGCTTGATCAAGCCTTGAAGGAGACCGAGGCTCTTGCCTTTGATACTGAGACGGATAGTCTTGATGAATTAAAGGCGAACTTACTTGGGTTTTCCTTTGCATGGAAGGAAGGTGTTGCCTATTATGTTCCCGTTGATGACAAGAACAGAAAGGATATCAAAATCATCCTGAGCAAGTATCTTCCTCATTTTAAGATTGTGGGTCAGAATATCAAATATGATTACAAGGTGCTCAAGCGCCTGGGGCTGACATTGGAGAATCTTTATTTCGATACAATGATCGCCGCCTGGCTTCTTGATAGCGCAGGTCGGTATTTCAATATGGATTTTCTCGCTGATAAATATCTGAACTACAAGACCATCCATTATGATGATGCGGTGCCGAAAGGAAAGACAATCGCCGATATAAGCGCTCAGGATGCTGCAAATTACAGTGGAGAGGATAGTGATATCACCTGGCGTTTGTACGAATTGTTCAAGGAATTCCTGGAGGCTCAGGGATTGATGGGGTTGATGATTGAGGTGGAAATGCCTTTGGTGAAAGTCCTCTCGGATATGGAACTCGCGGGTATTGTTCTCGATAGTCAAAAACTTATGGTGCTGCAAAAGGAATTTGGTTCTTTGATGGAGAAAAGCACCGCGCAAATCTATGCTTATGCCGGCCGGGCTTTCAATTTGAATTCTCCTTCTCAGCTTCAGCAGGTACTTTTCAGTGAGCTCAAGATTCCCCCAGGGGCGAAGACCCAAACAGGATTTTCGACCTCCAGTGATGTGCTGGAGCCTTTGGCTGGTGAATATCCTATTGTCAAGGAGATACTGCAGTATCGTTTTATTAGCAAACTCAAGAATACCTATGTCGACACCCTTCCTGAAATGATCGATAGCGCAACAGGTCGTATCCATCCACATTTCCTGCAGACAGGAACGGAAACAGGGCGTCTTTCTTGTAACAACCCTAATTTGCAGAACATTCCGGTGCGGAGTGAGGAAGGGAGGAAGATCAGGAGTGCATTTGTCGCCAAGAAAGGGTGCATGTTCCTTTCCGCTGATTATTCCCAGATAGAATTGGTGGTTTTGTCTCACATGTCCAAGGATGTTAATCTCCGTCAATCTTTTTTAAACGGCGAGGATATTCACAAGAGTACCGCCAGCCTCATTTTCTCTGTACCTCAGGAAATGGTGACCCCTGAGCAGAGAAGAGTGGCCAAGACCATCAATTTTGGTGTCGTATATGGTATCAGTGCCCATAGCCTCTCCTTGGATTTGGGCATCACTCATGCCCAGGCAAAAGAATTCATCGACAACTATTTCTCAAAATACAGTCAGGTGGCCTCCTATATTCAGGAGATTCAAAGACAAGCTGAGAAAGATGGATATGTGAAGACCTTGCTGGGGCATGTCAGGACAATCAAGGAGATTGGCAGCTCGAACAAGACGGAGAAAGCAAAAGCCCAGCGTATCAGTGTCAACACGGTCATCCAAGGCAGTGCCGCCGATATTGTGAAGCTTGCAATGCTTAAGGTTACTCGAGCAATGGAGCAGAAGGGACTTGAGAGCAGGTTGTTGCTCCAGATCCATGATGAGTTGATTTTTGAAGTCCCTGAGGCTGAGATCGATCAAATGAAGGTCCTGGTAAAGGATTGTATGGAAAATTCTTGCAAGCTGAGTGTTCCTCTTAAGGTGGGCATTGAGATTGCCTCTGACTGGGGGCAGATCCATTGATGATGGTCATTGGACTTACAGGGAAAGCCTGTAGTGGAAAGAATGTAATCGCTTCGGATCTCACTGCTCTTGGATGGACAGTTGTGGATGTGGACCTATTGGGTCATCCTTTGCTTCAAAAAAGTGTCTTTGAGCTAAAAAAGACATTTGGCGAGCAGGTGGTCAGCAGTGATGGGACTGTTGATCGCAAGGCTCTTGGGAAAGTGGTATTCTCCGATGAGTCGAAACTTAGGCAACTCGAGGCTATCACCCATCCAAGAATGGTTGAGGAATGCAAGAGGATACTAGATGAGGAGCGGAATAAAGGAACAGAGGTTGTCGTGCTCAATGCCGCTTTATTGCATCGTATGAAGTTGGACGGACTTTGTGACGAAGTCCTTTTTGTCTCTTCTCCAAAAATTCTCAGATATGCGCGTGCCTATAAGCGTGATTGCTATGACTGGAAGCGTTTCAACCAGAGGGACAGGGCGCAAAAAGATATCAATAAACGAAATATTTCTTTCCTTTGTAAGGTTACCGTGATACATAATTATATATCATTGGCTTCTGTTCATCGACAAGTGCAAGACTATTGTGCTAGAATTAGAAGGAAAGGGATTACCAAATGAAAGAATCAGGTCGTGTAAGCTTATTGGTTGTTTCAATTGTGCTGGCCGCAGGAGTTTTTGCCGGTCTTTGGGTGACTCGTCCTGCCTCTGACAATGAGATGATTGAACTTGCCAAGCAAAGGCAGCTTCAGCCTCTGATGGAGATAGACAAGCCTGCCCGATTGTCGGTAACTGAAGATGAACAAAACAAGAAACTCGCCAATGAGCTTTATCCCTATATTTCGGAACAGATTGTGAGTGATCAGAAGATTTCAGATGCTATCCTTTCAAACGTGGGAGATGCTCTCGATAAGCGCCTGGGCGTCTATACTGCTGATACGCTTCCTTCTCAGTTGCAAGTTTTTCAGGATAAACTCCAACAGGAACTTGATGCAGCTCTGACTGCGCAAAACAAGAAGAATGAAGCTGATTTCTCAGACCTACGTGTCAATCTTTCCAATGAATTGGATGATAGGTTGGTAGCGCAAGACCAGAAGACGGATGTCAAACTCTCGGGGTTGACCACTGATCTTTCCAAGAAAT
>Ga0265294_10003995_pt1 | contig 18579 bp, 10 predicted proteins | sample MunlanPumphouse3_FD_192504 | JGI IMG/M metagenome (GOLD analysis project Ga0265294, IMG submission 192504) | Groundwater microbial communities from a municipal landfill in Southern Ontario, Canada - Pumphouse #3 | ecosystem: Environmental > Aquatic > Deep subsurface > Groundwater | place...
ATTTTGGCTATGGTAAAACACGCCACATTAGCATCCTGCTCGTGGGTGGAAGCAACAACGGAAAGACATCTTTGCTCAAACAATTTTTAGAGAAGCATCCACCGTATGATTATAATATTGACGACGAACAACCTGATTGGATTACAGATGAGTTTTTTGATAAGTATACAGGCATCGGCAGACCTGTTTTATATGTCATCTCTCCTACTGAGCCAAGCGAGAGCAGACTCTACAGCATTATTTTGGAGCAGTTAAATATACCTTATAAAACGCGGGATTCTTTGGATGTTAAAGCCAAACTCGTAGAGTACTACCTCAAAGCTCTCAATGTCAGAGTGCTTATCATTGATGAGATTCACAATATTCTCAACGGCTCACCAGCGAGACAAAAGCAGATCATGAGTGCCATAAGAGATTTGAGCAGTAAACTGACAATGCCCGTCATTTTAGCAGGGGTTAAAGAAGCTTTGCGTGCTGTCAATACAGAAGATCAAATCAGTAGCAGATATAGGCCAGAGTATCTCACAAAATGGAAGATGGATAAAGACTACATCAGTCTCTTAGCCACCATAGTCAGTAAACTACCCCTCAAAAAGCAATCTACTATCATCAACAAAGAAGACGCACAAGAGATTCTTGAGCTATGCAACGGGTACATAGGGGAGATTGTAAATCTCATCAAAGCAGCTGCTATACATGCCATCAAAACGGGAAGTGAGAGAGTTACCATCAAAGAGATAAAAGAGTGCGGATTCAATACCTTGCAAAACATTCATAAGACTATGAATCTCAAAAATATATGATCAAAAAGATAAACTTTCCAGAGCTTCAAAATGAAAAATTTGCAATTATCCCTTTGCCCCTTGAAGATGAGATACTCTCTTCTTGGATAGTCCGCGCAGCCTACGCACACAAGACTCATCCGCATACTTTTACAAATCAATACCTGAATTATAGGCACCACTCTTTTTTCCTAACAGAAAGCGATATCACCCTTGATGAAGATATGATAGAAACCATCGAAGAGAAAAGCCATCATAAAATCGATATCCATTCTCTCATGTTAAAAACATACTCAGGATATATTCAAGAAAGCATCTATGAAAACAATCCAACTATATTTTTCACCCATCAAAAATACTGCCCCGTCTGTCTACGAGAAGACAAAGTGCCTTATTTTAGAAAAAAGTGGCGGGTTGTTTTTTACAATATCTGCCATAAACACCAATGCCGTCTCTATGAGCATTGCCCTGAGTGTAAAACAAAACTCGACATCTCAAAAATGTATGAAAATAAGCTACCCTATACACACTGTCATCATTGTGGGTTTGAACTCAAAAAAGGAAAAAAACTACCGATTCATAAAAAGCATATTTCAAGCCTTGATTATCAAAACAAGATTTTTCAAACTATTGAAGGCGGGTATATTCAGCTTGGCGAAATTCCTGTTTATTCATTTTTATTTTTTGAAGTGTTTTCAAAACTTTCCAAGCTTATACTTCTCAACAGCAAACATCGTTTCATAGACAAACATTCGCTATTTTCACTCGTAAAAAATGCCGAGCAAAATAAAATAAACCATCCTATATTTAAAAAAATCGATGCGAAAGCACAATCTGCACTTTTTGGATTGATTATGTATATATTTGAAGATTTTCCGCGTAATTTGAAAAGCTATATACTTCAGAATAAGCTTACATACTACAACATGACTACAAAGATTTCAGATATACCGTTTTGGTATGAATCAGCAATCAATGAGATTACACCTCGGTATTTACCGCATAGCATGACCGTCACGAAAGAAGAGGTAAAACATGCAGAGCGATATTTAAAATCGATTGCTAAAGATGTCAATAAAGCAAATTTAGGCAAATTATTGGGATGCAATTTTAGTAGTAATGACAATGATTTGAAAAACTATTTATAGTAAATTACATTTTAAATATGTAATTTACTATAAATCTTACTAAATGTTTAGAAAAATATAATAGTATACAAACAAATAGTGTATTTTACGATATAATTCATATTTATGAATGGCTCTAAATTAAAAGACAAATTATTGGTTGCAGGTTTAGATAAAGAAAGCTTTTCGAGACTCACGAATACACCCATTTCAACAATTAATGAATGGTCGTCTAAACGCAACGGAAAATATAAGGATTGCCCAAATTGGGTTGAATCATATTTAAATTTATATATTAAAAATAGAGATAACGAAATTTATATAAAAAAACTCATCGAAGAATTAAAAAGAGGATCAGATAGCAAATGAGATTTACTAAAACATCTTTCTCTGGACATGAGAAATTCGATTGTAAAACATCCTGGCTTCCACTTGCTTATCAACATATTGATATCATCTTTGGCGATATTGAAACTGCAATGAAATTAACAGGCATTGGTAGCAATAAAGTAAAATCATTACGCCAATGGATGCATAAATTTGCATTACTTCATGAAGAAAAGTTTAGTCAAGAAGCTACTCTTATTTTTTCAAAAGATCCCTATCTTGAAAAGGTAGATTCTTTATGGATACTACATATATTTTTAACACAAAATATTGAAAAAGCAACTCTTTACCACCTCTTTTTTAACCAATTTTTTCTCTCAACATTTACAAAAGAATCTCTATTGCATAAATTAGAAAAATGGTGTGATGATCACAATATTAATATATCTACAACCACTCTTGAAAATGACATTACAGTGTTAACAAAAATGTATCTCAAAAATGATGAAAAAGACCAATTTTCTGCAAGTATTTTTCATGACCTGAACTTACTCCATAAAATAGATAATGAGTATGGCCTTAATATTAAAAATCCAGCACCTTTATCAGATGCTGCATTTGTATATATTTTTCTTTATTTCATCCGTAATCATGGAGGTAATACAATTTCTGTAAAAGACTTACAGTATGGACAAAGAAGCTTGCAGCAAACGCTTTGCTTAACGGAGGAAAAGTTTTTAGAAAAACTTGAAAAACTCAGCGCTCTTACTAAGAATCAAATTACGTATCAAGAAGCAGCAGGTATTAAACAAATTTATATCAATCATATGCCGTTACTGCATGAAGTACTTTCAAATGTATATTGTGAGGATGTTATATGAAATATTCTGATACGTTAAATATTGCATCACATTTTCGTCGTTCTACAAATATTTTGTATGATACAAACTGTAATTCATATATATTATCAACTTCTTCTATTGAGGCACTACGCCGTGTCTTTATTAGCAATACATCTAATTCTATTGCAATTACAGGACCTTTTGGTTCAGGTAAATCATCTCTATTACTTTTTCTAGAAGCGTTACTAGCCAAGGAAGTAGAACATTCTTTATGTATTCAAAAGTTAAAAAATAAAGAGCTAGAGATCTATGAGCACTATGAGGAGTTCGTTGGCAAGAAAACCAAAGGTTTTTTTACTATCAAGCTTCTTGGAGAACATCTCTCTTTCAAGCAAATTTTTATAGCGGCACTGCTGGCGAAAAAAGAGTTGAAGGTCACTCAGAAATTCATTAAGAGCAATAAAGAATCTTCGTTGATTGCCTTACTTGAAACTTTTAATAAAGAAGTGATGAAGCTTGGTTATACGGGTGTTTCAATTTTTATCGATGAACTTGGCAAAATTATTGAATATGCTTCTGAAAAGTATTTAGACTCTGATATTCATGCTTTACAAGATTTAGCTGAATTTACGAATCAGCACAAAAACTACCGTCTTATAGTTGCACTACATAAGAGCTTTAAGGATTACGTACAAAATACTTCTCATATTTCGTTTACTGAGTGGGACAAGATCCAAGGCCGTTTTGAAAATATTGTTTTCCAAGATGATTTTTATGAACTCATGCACATATTTGAAGAGGCTATCACAGTAACTGATCAATCTGCAATAGAAAGTATACAGACTGATGTGCTGGAATTGTTTAGTAGTTATAAAAAACATGCTTCACATAAGAATATTCCTGTTAATGAAACATCATTGCAAAAACTAGCACCATTGCATCCGTTCACATCTTTGGCACTTTTCCACATATTTTCAAAACATTTCCAGAATCAGCGTTCAATTTTTTCATTCTTATCAGCTCAAGAGCCTTATTCATTTCAAAGTTTCATTGCAGAAGAACAAACGGGGAAAGTGCTTTATACACTACCAATGCTTTTTGATTATATCAATTATCTTTTGAATGCATACAGTGTCAATATGATTGATCAAGAGTCTTGGAATTTAGCTAATGAATACCTTGACAGTGCAAATATTTTGACAGATACACAGAGAAATATAATTAAATCTATTGCACTTATTTCTGCTTTTAAATTAGAACACTTAATTCAACTTGATGAATATGCCTTACAACTTGCATTACCAAATGAAGTAAATATCAAAGAGGCTATACAAGAGCTTGTGGGCAAAGGGCTTTTGCTTCATAAAATAGCTACGAATGCTTATGCATTAATTGAAGAAACTAGTATCGATATTAATACAGATCTTACAAGCATCATGAGAGGGCAAATCAAGACTGACTTTGAATCTGAGATCAATAAGTTAATAGTCAATGACAAAGTCCTTGCTAAACGTTTTTACATTAACACAGGAACAGCAAAGTTTTTCACGAAAGAGTTTATAGAAAATGACTTATCGAAAAGTTTTGCAGCCAACTTCAAGTTGGTTTATGTAAGTGCAAAAGTCTCCAAAACAGAACTTATAGCAGCTAGTAAAAAGAATTCATCAAGCATCTATATCAGCTTACCATTGACTCAACAACTTAAAACTGTTATTGAACAATCTATGGCAATAGAGACTATGCTAAAACGTAAAGATGTACAAGCAAATCAACTAGTTAGAAAAATATTGCAAAATATGCTAAATGCAAACAAAATAGAAATTGACAAGATTCTAGATGTCAAAGAACAGATGTATTTTGCAGGGGACCTCCTTCCATATAACTCTGAACAATTGCAGCAAAGTATTTCAACAATACTAGAAACCACTTACCCAGATATGCCTGTCATTATCAATGATCTTATCAATACAATTAATCGCGAGATTTCAGTACCGATGGGTGTGAAAATGTTATTCAAGCATATGCTTGAGAATGAAAGGGACATAGACTTAGGAATTAAAAAAACACCACCCGAAAAGGCTATTTATTTATCGGTTGTTCAACGAGCTGGAATACATCAAAAAAATACTAAAAAGAATACTTGGGAGTTTTCTAATCCTGATCAATGTAACTTTATGCCTGCGTGGGATATGCTTACAAAGCAGATGAAAAAGAGTCAAACCTTGGCGCTTACAACACTTATCGACGCATTGACAAAAAAAACTTTTGGTCTCAATGAGGATGCTGCAAAATTTGTTGTCTTTTTATTTTTAATTGTTAACGAATCACATATTCATTTTTTTAGAGATAATACATATCAATTTGATTTTGACGTCGATCAGATTATGGATATTTGGAAAAACACTAAATTCTTTACTATACGTTGGTACGATCTTTCCAAGAATGAAGAAGCCATTTTTGCTAAATATGTCCAAATATTTGATCAATACTTTGATATAAGCTATACCAAGCAAAATATTAAATTTGTTTTTCAAAAGCTTTACACTAAACTCAACTTGCTTCCAAAATATTGTCACCAAACACAAAAGCTTTCAAAAAATGCTATCAACTTGCGCTCAAGTATTCTTTCTTCAAAAGAGCCTCATAAATCATTTTTTGAGCTTTTTCCCAAAGCTATAGGTTTTGAGTCATTAACAACAGAGAATGTAGATAGCTTTATTGATGCATTTAGGCATGCATTTAATGAGATAGTATTCTCATATAAAGCAATGATCTTAGATCTGGAACAAACTGTAGCAACAAGCTTCAATCTTGCTAATAAGCACTATCCATTTGGAAATGAGTTTGAAAGTATTTTAGATAAATATTTACAAGGGCATGATGACAAAGATGCTAATGATCTCTATCGTATGGCTACTACTGCAAATGACCTTGTCGCATTTCTAAATGGTATGTCAATAATAATTAATCATAAAAAAGTCGATGATGCCTTTGACAAAGACATTCAAGACTTTAAACGTAATATCAAAACATTTGCGCAAAAAGTACTTTCAAAATTAGACATTATTGAGCTTATTAATGAACGTCCTGTAGATGTAAAAAAACTCAAGGTTTCTACTTTGCATGGAGAGAGTGATATTGTCGTATCCATTGATAATGAAAAAGTACCTGAGCTAAGCAAAATTGCAGAAAACGTATTATACAATCTTCCACATCAACTAACAAAAGATGAAAAACTATATTTGATAACACTTTTGGCTGAAGAAGCCACGAAGGAAAATGATGAGTGAAATCCGGCACATTCTTTCAATCTCTGGTGGTAAAGACAGTGCTGCGCTTGCATTTCACCTGAGAGATACTCGTCCGGACATTGAGTTCGAATATGTTTTCTTTGATACAGGTGAAGAGCTACCTGAAACTTATGAGTACCTAGAAAAACTCGAACGTGCACTTGGGATCAAAGTAGAGTACATTCATCCAAAAAAATCTTTTGAAAAGCTCCTACAGCAATACAATAACTTTTTGCCTTCTCCAAATGAGCGCTGGTGTACACGTCACCTTAAGCTTGAAGCCCTCATTGACTATGTCAAAGAAGGGACTATTTACAACTATGTGGGTATCCGTGCCGATGAAAACCGCACTGGTCTTATTCCTCACCGTGAAGATTTTCACACGGTTATGCCATTTGTTGAAGATGGTATTACCCTCAATGATGTCAAACGTATTCTCAATGAAAACGGTGTAGGTCTTCCGAAGTATTATGAAGAGGTCTATGACAAAGAGTTTGACATTACCTATAATCGCACACGCTCTGGTTGTTACTTCTGCTTTTTTATGCGTCAAATCGAATGGGTATGGCTTCTTGAAAAGCATCCTGAAGAGTACTGGAAAGCTGCAAAATTTGAGCAAGGTGGTTACACCTGGATCAGAGACATGTCGCTTAAAGAATTTGCTAAGCCAGCAAATATTGCACGCGTCAAGGAATCATACAAAAAGTATGAAGAGTACAAGAAAAAGCACAAAATTAAAAACGGAACCATGATGGAAGAGATGGAGTTCTTAACACGACATGATCAAGATCTTGATGATTTTGAAAATGATCAATTTTGTAGTATGTGTGCACTGTAGGAGAGTAAAATTGACCAATTTTAAATTAAAAGTTCTTTCTACCAGAGAAGAAGCAATTACCAGTAGCACCTGCTACATGTGTCAGGGTTCTTTAGCGGAATATATAAAAGCAATTCCAGAGCGCTACACCGACTATGATGTTCAAAGAGGTATTGTAACGAACGTCTATTTAGACAGGCTGACCCAAACTATATTAGAGAAAAGATATATTCCTCCAATTGTATTAATTGCCAATAATCTGCAATATAATGAAAGTTTAAATGAACTGAGCATTCAAGGTGAATTCAAAATTCTTGATGGTCTACAGCGCACATATCGCATTAAATCAATTTTTAATGCACTTAATTTATATATAGAAGAATTAAAGAAGAAAGTTGACTTTTCTGAAATTACAAAATTCAAATTATCTAAACTCTATAAGCCTCAACTGGAAAAATTGGATTCAGATGCCACAGTATTGTGGAGTATAAATCATATTGCACAACAAAATGGTTACGACTTGACTTATCTTGAGAATGTTTTTCATAATTTTCAACAATGGTTTGAAGTATGGTATGGATTAGACAAAAAAGAAGAAATTAATAAAATGCTTGTGCTAAACGCTGGGCACAAACCAATGGATATTAAACATCAGCTAGAGCTGCTTTTTCTGAATGTAATTCCTGATGAGTTTCTTAACGATTTTGTACGTGCTAAAGATATTAATTCATCATTTTTTTACAATAAAAAAGAAGTTGGTCAATTACATCTGTCTCATTTCATTTCTGCTCTACTCGCTTTTCAGGCAACAAAACCCATTACTGTAGATGCAAAATATTTGCAAAACTTACAAAATGATCTAGATCAAGAACTTGAAAAAATCAAATACTATTTTGAAGAAGACAATCTCTCTAGTTTGATAGAGTTTACAAAAAAATTAGATGAAATGTTTGCAAATCAATACAGTAGAGATAATATAGGCTTAGAATGGCTTGGTAGAGAAACTGTATTAATTGGTTTATTTGCAGCTTTTGGTAAATTTTATCAAAAGACAAAAGAACAATATACTTTGATAGAATGCTTGGAAAAAATTAAAAGTAAGCTTCAAGAACAGATTCACATTTTTAAAATTGAAGAATTCAATGAGGCTAAGACAACAAGTATCGACATAACTAAAGTAAATATAGGAAATGTTTTCAAGTTCACTACTTTTAATGCTACATGCCAACTTCTCATAAATGAAAATACACAAATTAGCTGGGACATCCTATTTAAAAAAGGTACAAAGGTTGATGATGAATGCGAATGAGGTAGTTTCAGCTATTATTGATAAGCTTAATTCTAAATTTGAAGTTCTTATGAGGCAGCCTGAAATTGATGGGTTGATTGGTAATACAATTACAGATGAAATCACAACAGAAAACTATCAAACTATTGTACCCGAGTATTTAAATGCAATCACTATACTAACAAATGCAGGTAAGAGCCTTCATCCATTTCTTAAAAAGGCACTAATTATTTTATCTAATCTCGACTCCATTTCATCCGATATAACTATCATGGAAGAGTTTAAAGTTTGCGGAGTTCATAGAGATTTACTAAAGAATATATATATCGCAAACAATCAAATTACTAATCTATTTTTAGATGAAAACAAATTAGTTCTAATTGAAACTTTACATACAAATTTTGAAGATTTTATTATTTCACTGAAAGAAACTGATAGCACTTCGCAAAAACTACTGTATATTGCAAAAGCAATTTTGGATAATTTCGACTTTGTATTAGATGATACTATTCATCGTTTAATTTTTTTATCGAATTGTTCTACTACAGATATTCAAAATTATACAGAGAATAAAAATGAATTAGTTGCTTATTTAAAACTTTGTATCCTATCTGAAGGATTAACATTCCATAAGCATTTTGATTTACAAAATGCTACACCCACTCAAAACCTTGCTTGTGATACTACAAAAATTTATTCTCAATACAATGAAATCTTATACATCTTAAGTGAGTACAACCATAGTAATGATCTTTTAAATAAATATTTTTTGCTTTATACAATCATTGAAAACTTCATGTATAGAAAGCCTATTGCACAGATGCTTAGGGATACTGCCGAATTTAGTATAAGAGATTTCAAAAGTTTTTATTCAAAAATTGACTCTGGCGAACTTGAAAAATTAAAAGATTTATTTAAAAATATTATGGATATACAATATCCAGATGGTATAACAATTTTTAATCACATTAATAGTAAACTAACGGATTTCAAGAGTAACCAAAACAATGACTTATCAAAACTAATAGCATTTCTAAAGAAAATTAGAGTTTATAATAAAAACTTTGAATTAGATGAAGCAATGCTAACAAGCAGTTTAAAAGATAAATACTTTGCTGAAATTGTTTATCAACTTAGAAATTCAACTTTACACAATACTGCAACTGAGTTTCATATTACACATTATGAATTGGCAAAAAACCAAGTAATTGTAGATTTTATTCGAGACTTTATGATTCCTATTCTAGAAAAGATCATCCTTTATATGATCTTTTCTAATCATACTTTGATTTCATATGACAAAAATACATTTTCCCTTTACAGCACAGAGTATACAGAGTCGATTCAATAGTGTTTACATAGGAGCCTAAAAATATGTCAATGTTTTTTAAATTATTAGCAGCATACGCACCAACTTCCCAAAATAAAGCCTCCTACGATGAAACACTACCCGCATATGTTAAAAAATTAGGCGTAGAAGAAATCAGTATTGACAATGGTCTTTTATTAAAACTATATAAAGACTTCATTGACCAACCTCGTTCTATCATTCTATCTGGATCTGCCGGCGATGGTAAAACATATTTGTTACGCAAACTTTATGAAAAATTTTCTAAAGATCTTCAAAATTGGGATGGCTATGTACCTATCATTGAATTTCAAGACTACACAATTGAATTTATCAAAGAGTTTACTGGACTTGAAGACAGGTTAACTGCATTCCAAAAACTATATGCGTCAATCTACGAAAATTCCAAACATTTACTAGTAATTGCAGCTAACGATGGCAAATTAACCGATACACTGCGTGAAGCCATTTCCACATCAGGAGATCATTTTTTAGAACTCCTTACACTTATCGAAAAACATATCGATGACCCTCATAATGTTGAGGGAAATTTGATCCTCCTCGATCTCAGCCAGACGTCTTCGGCAAAGAATTTTGAACTGCTTCTCAATGCTATTTTAGATATGGCAGATCGCTATGAGTCTGACTGCCCAAGTCTATCTGATCCGACGATCTTTTGCCCCATCCACTCCAATATTGCATTACTAAAAAAAGAGCATATTCAAAAGCAACTGCTGACCATCATTCGCAGCTGTGACCTGAACTACAACCACATAACCCTACGTAAACTTTTTATGCTTATCGCCAACATGATCCTTGGCTACAAAGGCGAAAAAAGGGTCTTTTCCAACTGTGAAGAGTCGATTGCCCATTATGACGGACGATCCAATAGAGGTGATGCCTCTTTTTGCAACAACGTCTTCGGAGACAACCTTTCTAAAAGCAAACAAGAGCAGAGCCCCTTCAAAGAGCTTTTAGAGCTTCGCATAGGTTACGAAACAACCAATAATATCGACAACTTCATTTTGTATGGAGATATCCAAGCTTCAGAGTTACACACACAAAGACTAGAAAATCCATTCTTTGATTTTGATGCCTTCAATACAACCAAAGAGAAATATCTAGAAGAGGGTGACAGCACCCAGATTCAAGAGTATCTGCTCTTTTTGCGCCGGCACCTCTTCTTCAATTTCGATGAAAAAATTCTTTGGAACGGTGTGACTATCAATGTCAATGAACTCATGACCTATGAACATGCAGAAGAGTTTTATGAAAGCGTCATTACGCCACTGAAAAAAGATCAAAGCGTTTCAAAGCACATCATCAAAGAACTCGCACTTGGGTTAAACCGTATATTCCTCGGCGAGTTGCTTAGCAAAGAAGGCAGTGACCGGCTATATATTGGTTCATCATTGACAAGTGCGATGTCCAAGCTCTCCTCCGAAGTCATTGCGCGTATAGCATTCAATGAAAAAGGCCTCAACCAGGGCATTCACTTGAGACTCATCGATGGATTCGATGAAGAGTACTGCAAGGTCAATCTCGAAATTGAATATGCCGGAAAACGCATCGCATCTCTTGAACTTGATCTTCATATGTTTGAGTTTTTACGACGTATCGCAGACGGCATTCTCCCCACTAGCTTTTCTGTCGAGTACTATGAGCGTGTCTTAACCTTCAAATCACAAGTCGTGAACTACATCCTGCAGAATCAGGAGCTCGATAACAGTTTCAACCTCTTTGAGCTCAATGACACCGAAGGGACACTGCAGTTCAATGAAATCCAAGTAGAGGGTGGTTATGTTCGAGAAAGCTAAAATACTCAAAGAGCACCACAGTGCCATCAAAACCCCCTTCTTGCAAGAGCTTATTTGGTTTCATCGTATTAAAGATGACCAGGATAAAGAGCTACTGATCCTAGAGTTTTTGAACGTATGTGCCAATCATGCCAAAGAAGGCAGACTATTTGATAAAGAGCTAACCAAAGTCAATTATCGTAAAGACATGCAGCTCAGAACGATTCTTTATAATTTTCCAGAACTTGAAAGTATCAAAAATTCTTCTCTAGATGATGAAAGTAAATGGGACGAAGTTGTATATACCCTGCACCGAAAACTTAATATCCCTTTCGATTATAGCTATCTTCGTGATCGTTTTGACTCAATTGACACTTTCGCTTCATCAGTATTGTTGCTTCGGAAAGCTTCTCTAAGTATGTCAAGACGCTGGACAACTAAATTTCTTTTCCCTTTCTCATTTAGCACCCTTTTTGCCGATTATGACAAAAATTTCTCTTCAATGGACCGAATTTTCTTTTCAAGGGGTGGAGAAATTTTATATCTGATGGTAAGTAGAGGTAAAAATGCGGATGAGCTAAAAACTCTCTTGCTGAATACTTATGATAACCATTCACAGAACATGCGATGGAGTCAACTCACGGCTGTTTTGAGGGGTGAAGAAGAAGTATTTAAAGAGCCTGTAAGAATGGGCTTCTTACGGCTTGAATCGCATGAAGTATATGATCAGCTAGTCGATGATCTTATTGCACTGTTTAAAGCAAATATACCCCATAATGATCTCTTCTATCATTTCGCATCAATAGCCTCATTTTATATGGTGCACTTTATCTTGAGCGTCGCTGCACAGAATCTTAAAAGCAGTCTCATCAAAGATGAAGCCCAGAAGGTAGTCTACCCCGTAGAACTCTTGGCTCCTCGCAGCGACCATGTCCGTAGGGCATCACGTCAGATTTATAAAATCAATGAGGAACTACCCATAAAAGCATTACGGCTTCTACTCGACAAATACTTCGATGAGCTAGGTGACATTGACGACAAAGACGCCCTACTTAAGATGCTTGATAATGATTTAAACTATGCAAATGATGACAACCAGTATTCCGATGATATTAAGTTAGAAAAGATACAGAAAGATATCTGGGACGGCGTCTCTGCAAAGGCAAAAAATGATCTTCTACCAATTCACCGGGTACTGCTTAAAGGCACTGGGCTTGCAAGCGTTAAAAAGACAAATAGCTACCGATATCTCGCGAGTGATGAATGGCTAAAGACACTTGTTTTAATGAATGTTTCTGAACGCATGCCATTTGATGAATTTATCGATGTACTTTATGAAAAATATGGATTTATTGTCTCTGACAAACATTCTGTACGTCTTATAGAAACCTATTTCGACAATGATTTCAAAAAGAATAAAACAAGACTCTTTGAAAGACTCCGCGCTCTTGGTTTACTTGAAAGCAAATCTGACGGTTATGCTTATGTCTTGAATCGCTATGGAAGGAAAGAGAATCTATGAACTATATTGCTAATTACATCCTAAATAAAATTCTCCATGAAACACAAGCCTCGGCTACTAACGGCACAAGTGGCAAGTTCATACTGACCAACTATCCCCAAGACATCATCAACGCAATCATGCAGCACTTTAAGCTGCACGCACACCCCGAAGTATTGTTTATCGTAGATAGTAAGATTACCCTTAGTCACACAGCAAGCAATGTCATTTCTACTAGCCATGAAGTGATGGCGCAATATCGTAATGAAAATGTTCAGCATAGTGATGTAGACCTTGGCACAATCGCGTATATTGTATTTATCACGAATGAAACCATCGATACGCTAAATGACATAAATACTTTAACTCCCGATGATATAGCCAAAGATTTCGAATCCATTATTGCAGCAATTGATCATCCTGATTTAGATCGCAAGAGCAAATCCAAACTCCAAAAGGTCTGTAAAAACTTTTTAAAAGAAGTGGACGAGCTCGATCCCTTTCAAATGGAACGCTTTACACAAATCGCCTTACAGCACTTAAACAAAGGTAATCCCATAGAAGATGCCATGGGACTTGCGCTCAACGTCTTATATGCGTTTAGATGCCACAAATTTTTTGAAAGCTTCAAGAAAAACGACTCAACGCAAGAGGTCAAAAAACTCGCTAAATCCTTTAAAGCCTTATCTGCAGCATTGGCAAAACGCATTGGCAATAAAGCACTAGATACGGAAGCATTAATCGAAAAACGGGATGAAAACCGTGAAGAGTTTGATCTCCTAAAAAAACGTGACCCCGCTAAATTTGAACTCATTAATGAGTTTATTGCCGTGGATTACAAAGAGCTACTGCAACGTAGGGATGAGTTTAGTCAGCTTGACTGGCAAGAAGACTACATCTATCGCCTTTTTGAAAAAACCCGCTCCGATACGTCAAAAACACTAGGCGCGGAAACCGTAGACCTTCTCGAATCTTCCGATAGTGAACTGAATGATCATGAGAAAGACAACCTACTCCAATATGATGAGCTAAAACCCAGTGAACGCCCTAGCCTGCGTGACGCATTAGAACCCATTTACAAAAAGCATAAGGCGCTCATTGAAACCAATAAAACCCTACGCAACAAGTGGGATAAGTTTCTCTATCCTTCACAAACAAAATCTGAGAATTTTATTCTTGGATTGCTAGACACCATCAAGAAACTCAAAGCAGATGCAGAAAATATTGATCACATTGAAGTCACGTTAAAACAGACCCAGACCGCAGCCATTGTACGCAACTACACCAAACATGCCATCAATTATCTACACAAACGTTATGCAGTACTCAACAGGGTTTCAAAGAACATCCACTTTGATTTCAAATTTATCGCCGATATTGATGAACGACTGACGAAGTCAAAATTATCGGCTGATGATAAAAAGTATCGAAAAGGCAGCCTTTCCAAAGCAGCAAACGAGCTTCACTTTATCGTGTACGCTAAAAACGCAGCTGGTGAGTCACTTTCTGAACGAAAGCTTATCTGGAGCTATAATCCAAATGCCCTCTCGAACGGCTACAAAGAAGATATTGAAGCCATTCAAGATCATTTAAACAGTAAGAGACTCTACTCCAATATTGTGTATCGTGCGAGTAGCTCCGAAAAGGGAGAGAAAAAACCACTTTCGCTTTTTGATTTTTCATCATTGGAAAGCCGTGGCAATGTTTCTGGATATCGCCTTTTTTCCAAGAAAAATGATCTTGGTCTTTCAAGCAAAGACATTATGCTCTCTGCTCAAGGGCTTTTAGGTGGTGAGTCGTTTACGCAGTTTCAAACGCTTTTTACTGCATATATGAAGCAGTATGCATGGCTACTTCAGGAATTAGACATTCTCTCAAATTTAGAAAAGTCAGCATTCGATTTTAATGGCATTGAAAAACTCAGCCAAGCCTACATCGCACTTTGTCAATTCCTCTATAACAACAGTGATGACGATGCCTTTAAATCCAAGGTTATTGAACCCTTCTTATCGCTCATTACTATCCGCGTAGGGCAAGAAGACACGGTTATTATTCCCTCATTCCATCCTCTACGACTCATTTCCTATTTTGTAAAGCTGAAACATACTTTTGCGTTTGTTGATAGCTACATCACATCTGCAGAGACACCACTCATCAAAGAGGACCTCTTTTTCAATGACCTTGAGCAAAGCTTTACAACCCCTTACTACCCAGAAGTGTTTAGACTCTTTGATACTGAGGGCAATGAGCAGAGCATACTGCACATCTCAGAAGCGCATGATGACTACACTGTACTTGAACCTGTTCAAAGTTTCCTAGATAGCGGACAAAGTACCGATCCTTCATCTCAGAGTGCTATTTTAAGCAAAGTCATCGAGAACTATCTAGAGCTCAACCATCACAAGCAGAGTAGTCTAAAGGTACTGCTACACGCTGTCAACAACTATGACTTCCCCGTGAAGTTCATGAAAAAACTGATGTCTCTAGATTTCACATCACAAGAAAACAACTTCGAAATTTATCTTAATGATGTCGATGCATCCCACATTCGTAAAATGTACCGTGCATTTTTGATTAACCAAAGCACCCAGGATGCGGAAGAAGCGCTTGAATACAATGAAGTCTCGTTTTTATCCAATATCAGGTTAAATGCTTTTGATCAAAGTTTCAAACAGCTCGATACCGTCAATGACCAGCTAAATATTGCCTTCTTGAATGATTTTGTTTCATCGAAAGCGAAAATTGAGTTTAGAAAGCAGTTACTTGAAGAGTCTTACCCACTTTTTGACTTTCACCCAACAATGTGGTCAAAAAGAAAGTATATGACACAGCAAGAGAGTAGTGTTGGCAAATACCTTGTCTCACCGGCAAAAAGTGAGCTCACGAGCGCATTTTATAATCTGCTCTATCTCACTATGAGTACACATCGTGATGATTATACAAACAAGATTCCAACACTAAAGGTGGATAGACAACATAAAAGTTTACACTCTGACTTAGAAGCGATCCATAAAAGAACAGACTGGGTAGTAAACCTTGATGCTCTACTCGACAAGAAAATTCTTGAAGAATTTGGCGCTAATGTCATTAAGTATCGTAAAGCACGACATATAAATCGAAATCTTGTAATATCTTCCAAGGCCAACACAATCTTGCTAGAAAACCATTTGGTAAAAAAATTTAGAGATTTTCATGTGCGTAAAGATATCGTGAAGACTGCTGTTGACAGCATCATCAGATCCGCAAATGACCTATCTGGCGATGTCTTGCTAAAAGCTATTGGTAAAGGTAGTTTCGCAAATGAAATGCTTGGGCTTGTTTTGACTAAAACTCTACTTGATGGGTGTTCTTCCAATCAGAATATTTTGATTCTGATAGATGATTACGCAGATTGGTTCTTATCAAGTATTAGCGCTGAAGAAAAGCTCTTGGTTGATCAGAATAATGTTCTAGCAGACATACTTGCTATAACCCCTGTCTTTGACGGAGAAAAACTTAGTACTATTTACATCGATGTTGTTGAATCCAAATTTTGTGGTAAAAATAATCATGCAAAAGAAGCAAAAAAATCACTTCAACAAACAAAAGACTCTTATGCGCTTTTTAGCAAAGTCTTTGAAGAGAGCAGCTATGTCGACAAAGAGTACTGGCTTGCAAAAATTTCTGATTTAATTGTTGAGAACCATCATTCAAGTTTTATTGGAAATTTAACATCAGAAGATATTCGCAATGCAATTCGAAGAGACAAATCTATTAAATTTACTGTCAGGGGCATGTCATTTGTGTGTGTCTATGATCATGACGAGAATTATCCGATAGAAACCGGCATAGAGAATGTTTCACAATATATCATTGGCTCTAAGTCGATTGTAAAAATGATTGAAGAACTCCCACAGTTTGATCCTATGTTACCTGATTTAAAACTGCCAACCTATGAGCTGCAAATACAACAACTATCTTCTGAAGAGAATTCATATGTGGAACCTGTCAAAGAAAAAACGATTGAAGCGAGCACTCCACCAAGTGAAACTAACTCTACACCTACGAATACTCCAAGATATAGAGTAATCGTGGCTGCAGAGTCTGAAGATGACACTAGAAATCTTACTGAAGAAAAAGCAAAAAAAGAAGCTGCTGAACAAGCGGAAGGTGAAATAGTAAGCACAGCAGTCAAACAGGTAGTAATGCACCATGGCTACCGAGCTAAAATTCTACGTTATCTATTTACGCCAAATGCTATCAGGGTATCACTTGAGCCAGAACTGGGCTGGAATGAAAATATTTTTTATAAAATGAGTAATGATTTCCTTGCTGTCAAAATGCTAAAACTACTTCGTGTCGAAGTTGTGCCGGGTTCATACGATTTGGTTTTTGCACGTAAAGAACGTCAAATTATATCTTATGAAGACTGCTTGAAAAATAGAGAACTTAGCGATGGTCCTGGCAATACGAAAATTTTGATTGGACGCAACGAAGAAAATAATGAAGTAGTCTACTATAACCTTGATAGCGAAAACCCACATGCACTAATTGGAGGAATGACTAAAAGTGGTAAAAGCGTACTGCTTAATATCTTCATCGTTGATCTAATTCGTACTAATACATCAGATGAACTACGTCTGATTCTTGTTGACCCGAAACAAGTTGAGTTTACTCGATATCGTGGCATCCCATACCTTGATGAAGACGGTATCATCACAAACAAAGAGCTTGCTATTAAAAAATTACACTCCATTGTCAACGAGATGGAAAGACGTTATTCCTTTTTTGCAGAAACTGGTGTCAATGAAATTAACAAGTACAACAGAAAAGTAGATAAGAAGATACCAAGAATCGTACTTATTTTCGATGAGTTTGCTGACTGGATGCTTGATGATACGTTTAAAAAAGAAGCTAGTAGCGCTGTCCAAAGTCTTTCAGGCAAAGCAAGGGCTGCTGGCATCCATCTAATCATAAGTACGCAACGTCCTGATAATTCTGTTGTTGTACCTATTTTGCGTGCGAATCTAGGTGCAAAGTTTGCTTTACGTGTAGATAGTGAAAAGAACTCTGCTATTATTCTTGATGAATCAGGAGCAGAAAAACTACTTGGGTATGGACACATGATCGCAAAATTTGCGGGAGAAAAACAGTATATTCAAACAGCGTTTATGTCAGATGACTATATTGACACAATCTTGGGTAGTGTTCAAGATTCTGTGTCAGCATCAGATAAATCCTAAGATTTTATAAATGCTTATTTTCTTCAAAACACTCTCACACCATCTCTCAATACTATCATCATCAACATCCCCTTTTTTATGCTCTTTTTGCTCAAAAGAAAGGGCATAGTTTTCAGCGACATAGTTAGTTAAACCTTCGTATGATAGATCCTTTTCGATGTAATATTCAATTATCCCTTGCATATCGTTTTCAGTGTACAGCACAGTATCTTCACTTGTAAAAAATATCCAAGTAGAAG
>Ga0265294_10003996_pt1 | contig 18579 bp, 21 predicted proteins | sample MunlanPumphouse3_FD_192504 | JGI IMG/M metagenome (GOLD analysis project Ga0265294, IMG submission 192504) | Groundwater microbial communities from a municipal landfill in Southern Ontario, Canada - Pumphouse #3 | ecosystem: Environmental > Aquatic > Deep subsurface > Groundwater | place...
TATAGCCAAAGCTAAAATAACAGATCATGGTAATAGCGCGGTCACTGAAGTTGGATTTTGCTGGTCTTTAAGTCCGGAACCAACAATATTAAATTATTTTGTATCTAAATCATATTCTGAACCTTCTTTCGACTCTATAATTGAAGATTTAATTCCTAGTACAACTTATTATATAAGAGCTTATGTTATAAATGGAACCGGATATTGTTATAGTTCAGAATTAAGTTTCACTACACTAGAATTTATTACAACACCTGAAGTTATTATGATTTCAGTAACGACCGACTAAAAATAAATATAAAAATGGCAAATTTAATATGCACAGCTAAAATAACAAGAGATGGGGGACAAGAAATATCAGAAAAAGGATTTTGCTATTCTAAAACAGAATCATTCCCAACAAAGGATAATTCAGATTATGTAATGGTGTCCACACCAATAGACGAAAATGGAATATATTCAACCATTATAACTGAATTAGATCCAGATCAATATTATTATATTAGTTCATATGCTATAAATGATTCTGGTATAGATTATTCAGACGCAACTATGGGCGAAACAACGAAACCAGTTGCAATTTTACCAACACTAACAATTTATATATTGAAAAATGGTTTAAATACGTCTATAGTTGAAATGGGTACATCAAATTCTTTAGTTGTATCTGGAAAAACAACAAAAAATGACGAAACAATATTTAATAATTTACAATTACACCAAACTAGTGTTCCTCCAGTAACAAATCCAATAAAGACGTGGAATGGTTTTATTGATAAATATAGCACCACAAATAATCCTCCGGTTAATATTAATTTTTCACCTATGGGAAATATTGAATCGTCATGGATAATGACCCAAGAATCTAGATATAATTGTGGATTGGTTCCATATGTGATATCAACATCTAAAACTATAGAGGGAGTGTTTCCTTTTCTTTGGATATTAAAAAATAGTCAAATTATAAATCCTCTTTATTATAATCCAAAAACTCCAACTACATCATATTTTTATTACGAATCATCAAATAATCCTGGAAACTATAATGGAAAAACAATAATAACAAAACCGGATAAGAATATACCAATGATATTTGTTATGATGCCAAATGCAACTCTTAAATATTTACATTTAGGATATCCTTCATATTATGGAGATATTCAATACTCTCTAGATAATTCATCATGGATAAACCCAGGCACAACTTTAAAAAATACAATAGTTTCATCAGGCCCTTATGGAAATAATTTCGGAATACAAAATTCTTGGTCGAGAGATTATAAAATATTGGGATATACTTTTACTACACCATCATCTTTTCCGATTAATTTTTATATTAGATTTAAGAGTTAATTAAAAAAAATGAAAAAAAAATATTAATATATAATAAAAAATTAATAACTTTGCTAATGAATAAAATATTAAACTTTAATAATTTTTATATTATAAATGAGGGGAAAGATGATTCAAAAATGAGTTTGCAAGTTTCCGAAAAATTAAAAAAAATATTAATTAAAATATATAATGAACCCATAGCTAGAAAAATTATAGATAATATAGGTAATTATGGATATGAATTATCTTATATTGATATTGATAAAGATAGTAAATATGCTTCTTTCATAACTATAGATAGAATTGATAGAATTAAAGATAATTTTTGGGAAAATCCATATAGACAAGTTATGACATGGGGAAGATTAATCAATAAATTATTTCCCAATGAATTTACTAATATGGATATTGATAGATTTTATAATAGATATAGACCAGAAATAGATGTTAAAGATGATTCTAGATTTGAGATAGTTAGAGGCGAAGATATAAAATATTGGTATTTAGAAGATAACTGGAGTGATAACACAAATTCATGTATGAGACATAAAAAATGTCAGGATTTTTTTGGCATTTATACCAATAACCCAGAAAAATGTGGATTATTAATTCATCATAGTAGCAAAAATAAAATTATAGGTAGAGCTTTGGTTTGGAATAATATAATAAAACCCAGTGGAGATACATTGGAAAATAGATGTCCTTATACTTTTATGGATAGAGTATATACTCCTGATGCTCAAATAGCGGCAGCATTTCAAAAATATGCTATAGACAATAATTGGATATATAGACCTTTTTCATCTGAAACATTTTTAATGAATGGTGAGAAAAAAACATCTATGATAACAACTAGACTTAAACCAATGGATTATAAATATTATCCATATGTGGATACATTGTATTATTATACTCCAGAAACCGGCAGAGCATCTTCTAATCCTGGAATACCGGCTTTAAATCCAGATAATAAAAGACCCTTTAAAAAATATCAATTAAGAAGACAAGATGGAGGAAAAGAACAAATAGATGGATAAAAAATAAATAAATAAAAAATGAGCAAAATGTTAATTTATAATAATTTTATTAAAGAAACAGCAGATATGAGTGAAGAAACAAATACCCCTAAATTTAAAAAAGGAGATAAAAAATATTTAAAAATGTTTATATCTAAAGATTTTGAAAATGTATTAAAAAGCATTATAAAAACTGGGGATTATCAAACAAAAGCTGTATCTAATAGAATATTAAATATAGATAAACTCGATGACGAAGAAAACAAATTCGAATTTTCTTATATTGATATAGACAGAGAAAAAGAAGATATGGTCACTTTTATTCCAGCCCAAAGAGCATGGATGAAATTTAATTTTAAAGATCAATCTGATGCTAATATAAGACAACCAGATGAATCATCCATTTGGAAAATGCCAGGAAGACAACAATTATCAATTGGTAAATTTTTAAATAAGATTTTTGATAATTTTAGTGAAATTGCTATAGATAAATTTGTCAATTCATATAAAGCTGAAATAGCTGCTATGACTATATACGATAGATTTAAATTAGTTTCAGGCGAGGATATTAGACACTGGTATGCTGAATCTAATTATGAAACAGGTTCAGGACAATTAAATTCATCTTGTATGAGATATGATGGTAGAGGTGGAGGCACTAATTGTCAAAAATTTCTTGATATTTATTGTAATAATCCAGAAAAATGCACTATGTTAATATTAACAAATAAAAATAATAAACTAATAGGTAGAGCTCTTGCTTGGAAAAATTTAAGAATGCCAGAAGATCGAATATTTATGGATAGAATATATACAATAAAACAATCAGATGTCGAATTATTTAAAAAATATGCAATTCAAAATAATTGGATATATAAAAGTGAACAAACAGCATATGATGATTCTATAATTGTAGATGGGAATAAAGTTAAAAAAACTATATCATTAGTTCTAAAGCCAAAAAGTTATAATTACTATCCTTATATGGATACATTAAAATATTATAATCCTACTACTGGAAGATTGGCTTCAAATCCAGGTAGAAAAGTTGAAGGAACAATTAGAATAAAATTAGAAAGCGCTGGGGGTGGCTATAATAGAATAGACTAAAAATTATGGAAAATTTTAAAAATAATAAAAATATTAAGGAATTGCCGTTAATCTTATCTGAAGAATTATTTAATATAATATTTAAAATAGATTCTGTTATATCAAAAGATATAATAGAATTGACTAAAAGTAATAGTATGTTTCCTTATTCATTTGCAGACTTACCAAAAGATCATGATTATGATTACATCAGTTTATTGCCTGTCAATAGGGTGTCTAGATTAGATATAAAAGATGAAGATTTAGTATATCCTTCAAATGATAGTGTTGTTTGGAATGAAAGATATAGACAGCCTTTTAGAATTGGAGTTTTTATTACTAGATTTTTACCTAAATATGCAGGTACTAAAGAATTAGAAAAATTTGTTAATGAGTATAAAGCTAAATTAATGTCAAATAAATATGAAATAAGATTAGTTGAAGGTGAGGAAATTAGAAAATGGTATCATGTTAGAAATTATTATAATCCGACTCCATGGATTGAAGATAGACCAGACGAAGGAGAAGATGATCCTAGAACAACTTTAATGAAATCTTGTTTAAAAAGCAATGAAAAACAAGAATTTTTTGATATATATTGCGATAACCCGGAACAAGTAAAGATGCTAATAATGTTAAATGAAGATAAAAAATTGTTAGCTAGAGCTATTGTTTGGTTTGGATGTGTTGTTATAGATAAATCTAAACGTGAAAATCCAGATATAGGTGTATTAATGGACAGAATATATTATACAAATGAATCTGATGTTAATATTTTTATAAATTATGCTAAAGAAAGAGGATGGTGGTATAAAAATATTCAATCTAAAGAGATTTATACTTTTGTTAAAGATGGTGAAATCTGCGATAAACCAATAACGGTGAGAATTAAAAATAACGGAATATATAATAAATATCCATATATAGATACTATGTGTTTTTATACTCCAGAAACAGGTAGATTATCATCTCATAGAGGGATCCCCGTTATGAATAAAATGACTGGTAAAATTATGGATAGATATGAATTACATAGAGCTAATGGGGGAACTAAAAAATTATCACAAAATAAATAAATTCAAAATATAATTTATATGAATTTTAAAGGAAATAAATATATTTATATTTATAAATCAAAAAATATCCAAATTAAAAATGGATAAAATTTTCTATTAAAAATAATAAAAAATAAAATAATAATAAATGAACAATGTCGTCAATGTGTCTAAATATAAAGACATTTATGATAACATCATTAATATAGATGATAACTATATTGATAAAACATTAAAATTAAATTATAAAACGGAACCTTGTAAAATTATAAATATTATAAAGTTTCTAAATAATACAGATTATAAAAATTTTAAATTCAATCAATATAGTATTAAAAAATATAATGATGATAATTACGTTATAATTTTGAATTATGAAATAAAGAAGTGATTAAAAATGTGTATTTAATTTTATTATATATAATAGTAAAATTTAATAATCCATGACTAAAAATAATTACTATATTTTCATAGAAGATCAAAATAAAAAAAATATAATAAATTTAATTAAAAATAATAATTGGAATATATATCCAATAGTTGGGGGTATTTCTAATGATACTGTATTATTAAATGAAAATGATAATATATATGATATATTAAAATATTTTAGAACTATATTTGATTATGTTGAAGAAATATCATATAATGATATAGATGATTACATTGATTAAAATTACATTTGAATAAAAATGATATTTTTAATTTAATATATACTAAAAATATATTTTTTTTATATATGAAGTTGGTAAACCACGAAGGAGATTTTAATAATATTTTAACGGAAGTTTTAATAGATAAAAAATATATTGAATCTGAACTTAATAATACATCAGATAATCTTAGAATAATAGAAGACAAATTTTATAAGATTTTTGATTTAAATCCTTGTCCAATGTCTATTACTGAAATTAAAAATAATATAATTGTTGATGTAAATGATGCTTTTTTAAATATCATGAATATCAAAGATAAGTCATCTATAATAAATAAGAAAATAAATAAAATAAATTTTATAAAAGATAAAGATAGATTATATATTTTAAATAAAATATATAAAGATGGTGTAATTAAGAATCATGTTTGTGAGTTTAGAACTATGAATAATAAAAGAAAGAAAGGAATGTTTTCTGGATCAATTGTGAATATAAACGATAAAAAGTGTCTTCTTCTAACTTGCCAAATAGTAAATAAAAAAAGCGTTTTTGGAATTTTTAAAACTTATTTAATGTTATAACATATAAATATTAAAATTATATTTTGAAATGCTTATACATGACGCTAGAAAAATAAATAAACCAAGAAGAAAATTTAATATCTATTTATTTTATTTAAATAATAGAAAAAGTATTAAAAAAATATTTATAATATTAATATTTTTACTTATAATACTATTTCCAGTTTTTAGTGGAACTATAATAGGAAATTGGATTAAAGATTTTTTTGGAACTATCATACATATAATATCTCAAATTTAAAATGTAAACTTTTTTTTAATAATTTAATAAAATATGACAAATTGTCATATATTTTATATTGGTATGAATATTGAAAACAAATAAAAAAAATTAAAATGATATGAAAAATGAAATTTGTGTAGGAATAGATTTAGGAACAACTAATTCATGTATTTCTGTAATGGAAAATGGAAACCCCACTATTATTGTTAATAGTGAAGGTGAAAGAACAACTCCGAGCGTAGTGGCTTTTTTAGACAATGGTGAAAGAAAAATTGGAAATCCTGCTAGAAGGCAAGCAGTAATGAATAGTCATAGAACTATTCATTCTATTAAAAGGTTCATTGGCGAGAATTATGATAATGTAACTAACGAAATTAATAGATATGCTTACAAAGTTATTAAAAAACATAATTCGCCATATGTTAAAATTGATGGTAAAGAATATTCTCCTCAAGAAATTAGCGCCATAATACTTCAAAAAATGAAACGCACAGCTGAAGAATATCTAGGAAAAGATATTACAAGAGCTGTAATTACGGTGCCAGCTTGGTTTAATAATGATCAAAGACAAGCAACAAAAGAAGCTGGAGAAATTGCTGGATTTAAAGTTGAAAGAATAATTAATGAACCAACAGCAGCTGCTTTAGCTTATGGCATTGATAAACAAAAAAAAGATATAAAAATAGCCGTGTTTGATTTCGGTGGGGGAACACTAGATATTTCTATACTTGACTCTGGTGATGGAGTTTTTGAAGTTAAATCAACAAACGGAGATGTTCATCTTGGCGGTAATGACATTGATGATGCTATCATTGATTGGTTGGTATCTGAATTTAAAAAAGATAACAATATTGATTTGAAAAAAGATCCTATGGCATATCAAAGATTGAAAGAATCAGCTGAAAAAGCTAAAATAGAATTGTCAACAAATACAGAAACAGAGATAAATTTGCCTTATATTACAGCAATTGATGGGGTCCCTAAACATTTAGTTTATAAATTAAATCGTTCCAAATTCGAACAAATCATAGAGGGGGTACTTAAAAAAATTATTCCTATTTGTAATAAAGCCATTAAAGATTCTGGATTAAAAATTGATGAAATTGATGAAGTTATTTTAGTTGGCGGTTCAACTAGAATTCCAGATGTTAGAAAAATAATTAAAGATATTTTTCAAAAAGAACCAAATAAATCAGTAAATCCTGATGAAGCTGTAGCTATAGGAGCTGCTATTCAAGGTGCAATTATAACTGGTGATATAAATGACATTCTATTATTAGATGTTACTCCTTTGTCATTAGGAATCGAAACTATGGGAGGAGTTATGACAAGATTGGTTGACGCTAATACTACAATCCCCACAACTAAATCTCAAGTATTTTCAACAGCTTCAGATAATCAACCATCCGTTGAAATTCATATTCTTCAAGGTGAGAGACCTATGGCTAGAGACAATAAAACTTTAGGTAAATTTTTCTTAGACGGAATACCACCAGCTCAAAGAGGAGTTCCTCAGATTGAAGTGAAATTTGATATTAATTCAAATGGAATTTTAGAAGTAATTACTATGGATAAAGCAACTGGTAAAAAACAAAATATCAGAATTGAAGATTCATCAACATTACCCAAAGACGAAATTGAAAGAATGAAGCGAGAGGCTCAAGAAAATGAAGCTTCTGATAAAAAAGAAAAAGAAACAATTGAAAAATTAAACATGACTGATTCTTTAATTTTTCAAACTGAAAAACAAATTAAAGATTTAGGAGATAAACTAAAATCAGATGATATTGCTCAATTGAATGAAATTTTAGATAAATTAAAAATGTCCCATAAAGAAAAAAATATGGATGATATTGATAACTATTCTAAAGAATTAAATGAAAAATGGAATATTATATCAACTAGAATTTATCAAGAAACTAGTTCTGAACATCAAGGCCCAAAAGATGATAAAGAAGTGCCTGTAGAAGATGTTGAATTTCAAGAAGTAAAATAAACATTTGATTTAAAATAAAAAAATCCTGGAAAATTTCCAGGATTTTTTTATTTTAAATATTCTTTAATAGAATTTTCTATAATATGAAATTGAACCCTTGTAATGCGATATATTTTATCTTTAATATATTTGTCCAATATAGCTATGAAATACTCCTTAATGTCTTTATTTTGATTCTGAATCAATTTTATAGATGTGTTATCATTAAATTTTATAATCCATCTTTTAAAAGATTTATCATCTCTTTTGGTTATATCAATATTTTTATTAATATATTTTATAGATTTTATATGAACCGTCAAAGAAAACACAGAAGTCTTTAGCTTCTGTGATGAATTTGACATTCTAAAAAATGTCAAAAGGTATATGGAATAAACTTTTAGAAATAGAAGAAAATGAATATAAAACAAATAAAAAAATATTAAATAAATTCGATTTAAATAATCTTTTACCTAAGTTAAAGGAAAAATACCCAAATTGGAAAAAACTAAACTCAAAGGCAATGCAAACAATTGCTACTGAATTGTTTGGTTCTTATAGATCATTCTTTAATCTAATTAAAAAAGATAAAAATGCAAGACCACCAAGAAAAATAGAAAACAATGAACACTTTCATACAATTGTTTGGAATCAATCTGGTTGGATGATTAAAGAAAATGATGAAATAATCATTAATAAAATACCATTTAAATATAAATCTAAAATAGATATAACTACCTTAAATATAAAAGAAATAAAAATTAAATATATTAGGAATAAATGGTTATGTGATTTAATTGTTGAAGAAGAAATAAAATATGAAGATAAATTAAATATTAAAACAAAAGTTTTAGCAATTGATTTGGGTTTAAGTAAATTAGGAACGGGAGTTGATAATAAAGGAAATGTAATTGTTTTACAAAATAAATCAAAGAAAATAAATGATTATTATCAAAAACAAATATCAAAAATACAAAATAAAAGAAGTGAAACCACTAAAGGATCAAAAAGGAATAAAAGATTAAAGAAAGTATTGAATATATGCTATCATAAAAAGAATGAACAAATCAAACAAACTCTACATATTCAGAGTAAAAAATTAGTGAATATGAACTACAATACAATTGTAGTCGGTGATCTGACGGTTAAAAATTTAATGTTAAAAGAAGGTTCAAATAAAAATAAGAAAGGAATTAGAAAATCATTCCATAATTCAAACATAACTATGTTTCTACAATTTCTTGCTTATAAATGTCAATCAAAGAATGTAAATTTAACAAAGATTGATGAAAAATGGACAACCCAATTAAATTGTTTAACAGGGAAATTATTTAAAGAAAAAGTAGAATTAAATGATAGAAAAGTTAAGTTATCAGACACCATAATTATTGACCGTGATATAAATTCAGCCATAAACATAATGAAAAGATGGTTTGGAAATCACATTGCTTCTATGAACGAGCCACTTGATTTTTCGATTGTAATTAAAAAGAATAATCTTTTTAATGAAACACACAAATCTTTAGTTTGTGTGTAGTTCATAAATTATTTTGGATTTTCTTGATTATCATTATTGAATATTATCAATTTATTATAAATTAACTCTCCATACTTATTACCTAAGTTCATTATCTCTATTGAAATTACGCCCATTTTATTTAAATATAATTTTCCTGTTTCACTCTTATAAAATTCTATTATATTTAATATATCTTCATTGGTTAAATATTTATCATAAATTGATATTATATTATCTTCAATTTCTTTTGAGATAAGATTAAATTGTTCATCATCGAATTTTTTAAAATTTGGAATTAAGTGTTTTATAGAGTTTACAATATTTATAATTGTTTGTTCATGTGATTTTTTAGTCCCATTTAAATTCAATAAATTTTTTATATTATTTATTTTTTCTTCATCCATGATAAATTTATTTATTTAATTTGATTCATTAAAAGTTTTATGGCGTTTATTCCATCATCATCAATTTCTCTAGAACCAACTCCAGCAAATTTATATGTAAGTTCTGGGATTCCTTCAAATTTTTCAAATTTATTTATATCATAATTATATTTAAACCAAGATTTAAAATTACTATCGAAAACATAAACTGATTTTTTATTATCTATAGCCATAGAACAACACCATCCAGTTCCTCCTGATACCCTATTTTCACCATCTAGATTTGCTACAGCAAATATAGCGTCTGAATTTTTAACTTGATACCAATTTCTAGATAGAAGATTTTTAACATATGGACTTATTCTAAATATATTTCTTTTTAAAGTTATATTAGCTATTTTTACGTGTTCAAATCCCTCATTTAATTGTTCTTTATTTAAATTAACTCTATATGCAGATTTTGTATTATGTCCAAAAAAACTCCATGAAATAACTACTATTCCTTTTTTTCGGCATTCTACCTCAAAAATAGTATCAGCTCCCGGAGCTCCACCTGAATTACATATATAATTATCCATAATTTTTATATTAAGATTATTCTTCTTCTTTTAATAAAATATCTTTAATAACTTTTTCAAAATCTTTTTTTGGTAAAGCTCCATTTATCATGCTCGGTTTTCCATCCATAGGAACAAATAAAATGCTAGGAATGCTTCTTATACCAAACATAGCAGCTAAATCTTGCTCTTTTTCTGTATCTATTTTGTAAATAATAATCTTATCTTTATATTCTTCGGATAACTCCTCTAAAATTGGAGCGATCATTTTACATGGACCACACCAAGATGCATAAAAATCTATTATACAAGGAATTTTTCCTTCATATACCCATTCTTCGGTATTTATTTCATAATTTAGAACTTTTTCTTTAAAAGTTTCTAATGTTAAATGTTCTGTCATATTTATTTTATTTTTTTTTATTAATTTATTTAATTCCTGTGTGACCAAAACCGCCTTTTCTATCAGTTTCACTTATAATATCAACATGTTCCCATTCACATTTCTCGAATTTATTTATGATCATTTGAGCTATCCTATCTCCATTGTTTATTCTAAATATTTTATCTCCTAAATTTATAATAAGAACGCAAATTTCATCTCTAAAATCTGAGTCTATTGTTCCAGGAGTATTTATAATGGTAATTCCACTTTTTATAGACAAACCACTTCTGGGTCTAATTTGAGCCTCATAACCTTCTGGTATTTCCATATAAAGACCAGTTTTAATCATATGTCTAGACATAGGTTCAATGTCTATAAAGTTTTTATCTGGAATATATGCTCTAATGTCCATTCCAGCTGATTTATCGGTTGCGTAATTTGGTGACTCGTTGTTTGATTTATTAACTATTTTTATTTTCATATAATTTTATATTTTAATTTCATTTATATCAATATTTTTAACAAAAGTTTAATAAATAAATTGGGGATTAAATATTAATCCCCATTTGTCTTATTTTTTAATAAACTCATTCTTCAACCCACCAATCTTCCTCATCATAAGGATCTATATCGATTCTCTTTATTCTTTTATATTTTGATTTTGGAACATCTATATCTCCATCAATATATATTAAACCGGATGCTGTGCCACTTCTTCCGTCATCCATAATTACAAGTATGCCGTCGCTACCATATTTTGGAATAGCATACTCACGAACAATATAATATCTTTTTGAACCATTATGAACTACACATCAGCTAAAGACCATTTTTAGCTATTGATACTAATATAATAATTTTCATAATTATGATTTTAAAATCAATGGTTCACTTGAATTAACATCATTTAAAATTTGTTCTCCTTTTTCTGGTTCAATTACTTTACCAGTAATATTTTCTTCAAATGATAAATTTCCACCCCACAATTGAAAATCATTACTTAATCTTTGAATAACCACATTATAGGCATTAAACAATTTAATTCTTTCTCCAATTTTTTTCAAAATTTGTATGAAATTATAAAATTCATTAGTTATTCCTTTAACTTTATACTTTGAAAATAAATGATAAAATACTATTAAATCATTTACATTAATATAGGTATTATAAATACCATTATCATTTTTAAAATCAATATCTAAATAATTATTTTTCAATTCATCTAATTGAAAAACCTCGTTTTGATCATATTCAATTTTATTTTTAAAAACATTATAAATAAATTTTCTTTCTTCGCTATTAATAGGAAAATGAAAATTTAATTGATTTAATTTTTTTTGAAAATTGTTAAAAAGATATTGTGCAATATCATAAATTTTATCTTTTTGATCCTCTGTCATTTTTTTAACTTCTTCTAGATTTGGATCGAATTTTTTAATTAAATTGATTAAATTATCTTCTTCTTTTGAATATTGATTAACAAATTCTTCGCCTAAAAATTCTTTAGCTGTAGAGGAAATGATATTTTTAGCCTCTTCTAATTTAATTTTTTCTTTCATTTCATCTGTGGCTTCACTTTTTTTCAAAAAGTTTATAAGTTCATGATATTTATCAATATCAAATCCCCTATCGTCAGAGAAATCAAAATTATCTAATTCATCCGTAGATGATGATACTTCAGTTGTTTCTGGTAATTTTTCATCACCTATTGCAAATTCTTTTAATTCTTCTTTATCCATATATTTATAGTATTATTTTTTATATCTTATTATCTTTTTTTATAATTAAAGGATTTTTTAGGAGTTCTTTGAGACTCTTGTTCTTTTTTATCCTTTTTCTGCTTTTCATATTCTTTTTCTAACTTATTAGCATTTTCGACTAATTTCAAAGTAAATTTTTCTATAATGCCAGGTGACGTGTTAATCTCAGGAACTTTAATTTTAATTGTTCCTTTTTCTAAATCAAATTCAATTTTATCAATTTCCTGTTCAATTAAAATTTGTTTTGTTTGTTCATCAAAATTATCAAAATAATCTTCATTGAATGACACAAGTAAATCAGAGTTCAATAAATAAGAATATGTATCTGCAATTTTAGATATTTTAATTAATCTTTTTTGTTTAGTGTTATTAACAAAAACAAATTTAACATCCATTGGCATCGCAAAAGTTTTTTCTATTTTTGAGAAATAATCGATTACATCATCACTTAAATTTTCATATTGTTCTTTAGCCATAATTAATTTTTTATTTTTATATCTATATTATATAACCATAATAAAGTTTATTAAAAATAACAATAATTTTATAAAACCTGTTATTATTAATATAGAAAATGTTAATAATAGTATGCCAGACATTACATATATTAATATTTGATGTTTTTTATATTTATATCTCAATACAATTAACACATTAACTGGGTCTAAGCTATCTATTTTTGAAATTGACACTAAATCTAATAACCCAATAACAGAAAAATATTGTTCAATTGAAGAAATATATTTTTTAACCTCATTATCTAGATATTCATAACCATATGTTTTTAATACCTCTTGCCTATCTTCAGGGACATTTATAACAGTATATAATCTGCCATATCTCTTATCAAATTTTAATCTATATCTTTGATTTAATATATTATAATTATCTTTAATTATATTTCTATATTTAAAATAACCTAAAATCTTTTTGAACATAAAAAATATTTTTTATTTTTATATAATTTATTGCTATTATAGTTTAATAAAATTTATAAAAATAAATAAAAAATATCATTATTCATTAAATTTATTAGGATCAGATAATTCATCTTCTTGTTGATTATATTGTTTATTAACAACTTTATCTTCTTTTTTCTCTAATATTTTAACAACATTTGTATCTAGATTTCTTACATGAGATAACAATTTATCATAAAATTCAGTTTTATTGCTTGTTTGAGTTGAATTATCAATTGTTGTTTCCCCATAAGATTTTTTAGATTTTATTGTTTCATTTTCCGATAATATTGATATAATATCATTTTTCTTTTTATCTATAATTGATATAGCTTCTTCAAATTTTTTCTCATCAATTAAAGATAAAACTAACATTCCATTTGAAAATTTTGATAATTTATCAATAGATTCAACATCCACTTCATTTAAAGCGTTACTCATATCAATAATAGATTTAGTTAAAGATTTTATTGAATCTGTTGATGAAAAACCAATTGTGTTTATACTATTTAAAGAATCTACTAATAAATTTAATCCATTCGATAAATCTTTAGATTTAGATAAATTTTGAGTTAATTTTGAAATAGAATCACTAAAATTGTTAAAAGTTCCCTTTTCTCCAAATAAATCTTTATCACTAAATGATTCTTTAAGACTTTTGGCCAATGTTGACATAGATTTGATTAAATCATCGATATCATTATTTTTAACATTAGATACTAAATTTAATATGCCCACATATGCCGATATGGAAGAAGACATTCCCTTACTCCATTCTTCTGTTGGTCCATATTTCCATATATCAGGATCAGAACTTTGAATTTTTTTAAATTTATCAGCTATTGATGTAATAATATCCACAACATTTTCAAATAACTTAAATTTATCTTCATTTATATTTGATAAGTTTATAATTCCATCAGAAAATTGTTTTATTATATTTGGAACATTTTTTGACCATTTTTCATCTGGTCCATATGTCCATATTTTATTATCATAATTATATGCTATTTTAAATTTTGTAGCTGTCCAATTAATTAAATTTATAACAGATTTGAATAATTCTATTTTATCTCCATTAACATTTGATATTTTAATAATTCCATCAGTAAAACTTTTAATAACATTTGGTATAGTTCTAGCCCATCTTTCGGTTGGTCCATAGTTCCATATGTTAGAAGATAATTTTTCTAATAGTCCAAATTTAATTGCCGTTTTGCCCATTATATCCACTATAGAATCTATAATTTTAGATTCTTTTTTAGTTATATCATTTTTACCCAATTCGACCAGACTCTTTGTAAATATATTTAAAGAGTTTCCTACACCTTCAACCCACTCTTTAGTTGGATACGATTTCCATATTTTAGGCATTATGGACTCACTAAGGCTAAATTTGGTTGCTGTTCTTATTATTGTGTCAATAACTTTATTTAAAACAAATACATCTTTTTTTATAATATCATTACTTTCTATATCGATTAAATTTTTAACAAATGAACCAATGACATTACCCATTCTTTTAGCCCAATCCATAGTTGGTCCTTTACTCCATGCTCCATCTTTAATACTAGAAAATTTATTAGCTACATATTTTATAGCATCTACAATTCTATTTAGATTTTTAGTTTCACTTCTACCTATATCAAATTTTTCTATTTCAGATAAATTTTTAATGAAAACATTTAAAGTTTTACCAATATTTTCAGCCCATGATAATTTAGGTCCCTTATTCCATACATCATCTTTAACCAAATTAAAACTTCTAGCAGTTTGAATAATACTATTTACAATTTTATCTATAGTTTTTATATCTCTTCTTTCAACATCAGATTTCTCTAAATCTATTAACACTTTAGATATCATTGTAATTGATTTTTCAACTCCTGATATCCAAGAAGAACTAGGATAACTACTAGAATCTAATTTATCCCAAGGATATTTATCGAAAGCTTTTGCTGTTTCTATAATTCCAGTAGTTAAAGATTCTATTCCCTTTAATATTTTATTGCCTTTTACACCAAACTCTGCCATATCAGACAATGGTTTAGCAAAAGCATTTATAGCCAATCCTACGCCTTTAGACCATTCTTCTGTAGGATAATTTTCAATATTTTTCCAATCAAATTCATTCAATATTTTAGCAGATTCAATAAGACCTCTACTAATAGTTCTAATCATTCCTATAAACTCTATATCATTATCTATACCAGCATCATCTAATGCCGCCATAGCTTTAGCAAATTGTAATACTGTGTCACCTACTCCCTTTGACCATTCTGCGGGTGGATATGATGTCCATTGACCTTCTTGTAGGATATGACTAGCATCAACCATGGCTTGAGCTATTTGTCTTATTTTATTAGTTTGATCAATTCCAAAAAGGCTACTAATGAATCCACCAGAACGATTTAAAGCTAACAATCCTTCAGCAAAAGTTTTTATTGATAATCCAACTCCTTTTGACCATTTTTCACTAGGACCGCCTGTATAATTACCATCGGCTAATATTTCAGCTACATCTACTATTGATTGAGCTACTTTTTTCATAGCCATCATTCCAAGATATACGAAAGGAAAAGTAACTCCCATTAAGATAGATGTCGCCCCAAAAGTCAATAATAATCCGCTAGTGGATTTAGCCCATTCTAAAGGCGGTCCATTTGTATAATCCCCAGAAGATAATATTAGAGATATTGCCACTATGGAACTAGTTATAGCTAGCATAGAAACTAATCCAAGAGCTATACCTATAGCCCCAACACCTGTGGCTACTAATAAACCTAAAGCAACTGCGACTCCACCTAAAGCCAATAGTGATAACCCAACTCCTGATGCCCAATCTAATGTTGGATATTGATCGTAATTTCCTAATGATATTATCCATGATGCTGCCGCCATAGTTGTAGCCACAACTAGTGATAATAATGCCCCTATAAGTAATGAAGCTGGATTTTTAGATATTTTACCTAATAAAATCATACCTCCACCAAAAGTTACTAAAGCCATACCAGTCCCAACTGCCCAATTAAATGTAGGATAATATTCATAATTTCCTAAATTTATTATCCAACTAGTTAACATTATAGTTGTAGCAACAGATAATGTTAATAGAGCGCCAGTTAATAAGAATTGAGATATTCCCTTAAATTTATTAGCTAAAATTCCTAAAGCTATCATTGAACCTCCAAAAGATAAAAGACTTAATCCAACATTAATTGACCAATTTAATCGTGGATAATTTTCATATTTTCCCATATTTAATATCCAACTACTTAACATTATTGTTGTAGATATTGATAAAATAGCTAAAGATCCAAATAAAATATCTTTATCTTTTAAATTCATTTTTTTCATTAACCATATAGTTCCAGATAAAATTGTTATAGTTAAACCAACTCCAATAGCCCAAATAAATCCTGGATAATTATTATACATCCCAATAGATAAAATTATACTAGATAATGATATTGCTCCTGACAATAAAATAATATTAGCGGAAGCCTGTAAAGCTTCATTTATTTTTATATCCTTCAAAAGTTTTACTGCCGGGACTAAAAATAAAACAGATAATCCTATAGCAGCACTAGTTAAAAGTATAGATAAAGATTCTTTTAAAGAAAATGTTCTCATAAATCCTAGAATATGACTAGCCCCAACTAATCCTAAAGTTAATGAAGCTACTAATAAACCTGCTGATGCAACGCTTTCTAAAGTTAAATCCTGCATTTTTTCTATCATAGGTTTCATTAAATAAACTAAAACCCCGATAGTAACTGCTGTAAACACAGAGCTTACCATTTGCATTAAAGATAATTCCTTTATATTGCTTAATATAATTGATGATAAAACTAATCCCCCAGCAATAGCTGGAATTATTATAGGAAATAATAAATATTTTGAAACATCTTTAGGTCCTATTTTCATATCACTAGTGGATTTCATCAATCCATATAATATCGCTCCTATAGCTCCAGCAACAAAAACAGTAGTTAATATTTTTGTAAGGGATAATGGAACAACATTCGATAAAATTCCACTCGATATAGCTATAGCTAATGAAATGACTGGTAATATTAATGGAATTAATAACATTTTTTTATAATCACTCGGCTCTAAATTAGTTTTTTTAATAAACATCGTCAATAAATATAAAGATGTAGATAAAGCTGCAGTTACAAAAATTATACTCATAGATTTCGCTAAAGATATGGTTGATGCCATGGCTAATATCCAGCTAGAAGCCGTCATAATAAGTGCCATTTTCATTAATAATCCAGTGGTTTTATTAAATTGATTTTCTTGTAAATTTTCAGTTAAAGCTGATATCGCCACAAAAGCTCCAGTTATGAAAACAATAGATAAACCTATAGCTATAACAGATAAAAAGTTAACCGGAGCTATTAGTTTAAAAGCCATACCTATAGCTAGAATTCCCCCGGCTATTAAAACAATAACTTTTACAGCATCTAATATTTTCTTTTTATTATCAACTTCAGATATTTCTCCAAACATGCCGGTTTCTTTAGCTTTTCTAGAAGCCTTTATTTCCTCTAATATTTTATCTGTTTGGGATTCAATTTTTTTAGTTGTTTTTGCGATGATTTCAACATTTTTAACAATGCCTTTTATATCATCATTCATATTAGATAATAACTCATTAACATTATCAACATTATTTTTCTGAACACTTTGTTTTAATAATTCCACAATTCCTTCAAGCGCATTAGTAAAGGAATCTAATCTTTCAATATATTTTTGGTCAATAGTAGGCATTAAAAAAGGTTATGTTTTTAGATATATATTAAAAACATAACCTTCTATTTTCAATTTTATTAAAAAATTAAAGCTTGCTTATCTTGTTTAATATTTTTTTTGATTTTTCTTTATATTCGATATTTTCACCACTTAATAATTTTTCAAATTGTTTAGAAGCCTTATCATAATTTTTTATATGATCCGTCAAAGAAAACAACAAAATCTTTAGTTTTGTTGATGAATTTGACATTTTAGACTTTTAATATTTAATATATACCTTTAATTAAACATTGTTTTAATTAGTTCTTTGATGTAGTGATATATGGTT
>Ga0265294_10003998_pt1 | contig 18573 bp, 16 predicted proteins | sample MunlanPumphouse3_FD_192504 | JGI IMG/M metagenome (GOLD analysis project Ga0265294, IMG submission 192504) | Groundwater microbial communities from a municipal landfill in Southern Ontario, Canada - Pumphouse #3 | ecosystem: Environmental > Aquatic > Deep subsurface > Groundwater | place...
AGGAACGTCGTGCCATGGCTGTCGCACTTGAACAGGAAATGAAAGCCAAAGCCCAGGAAGCCCGCGCCAAAGTGATCGACGCAGAGGCTGAAGTTCCCAAAGCCATGGCTGAAGCTTTCCGCAGCGGAAACCTCGGCATTATGGACTATTACAGAATGAAAAATATCGAATCGGACACCAACATGCGGGATTCCATATCAAAACCCGGCACTAAAAACGAATCAAAGTAACAGCATAAAGATGAAAGTCTTTCCGGCATCAGAACTCCTTATAAATGCAGATGGAACCATTTTCCATCTGCATTTAAAATCTGAGCAAGTATCAGACACGATTCTATTGGTCGGAGACCCGGGGCGTGTCGATATGGTTGCAGGTTTTCTGCATGACATTGAATGCCGGGTATCAAATCGCGAGTTTGTCACCGTCACCGGCCGGTACAAGGACAAACGCATTTCCGTCGTCGGCACCGGTATCGGTACGGACAATATCGATATCGTTCTCAACGAACTGGATGCCTTGGCAAACATAGACCTCAGCTCCAGAACAGAGAAACCTGTAAAAAAATCACTGACTTTCATCCGAATAGGAACCTGCGGCGGTATGCAAGCGGATCTTCCGGTCGGAAGTTTTCTCATCTCAGAGAAATCCATCGGCTTTGACGGTGTCCTCAACTTTTACGCAGGCAGGGACGAGGTTTGCGACCTTGACTTTGAAAAAGCCTTTTGCCAGCAGATGGAATGGCCGGCACAGATGGCTGCCCCTTACGTCATTTCAGCCAATCCTGAATTGGTAGAACGCATCGGCCGGAACGACATGCATCGCGGTGTGACCATTTCCGCCAACGGCTTCTACGGACCACAAGGACGAGAGTTGCGCATTCCCCTGGCAAAGCCCGACATGAATGCCAAACTGGAAAGTTTCAAATACGGTAAATATCGCATCACCAATTACGAAATGGAAAGTTCGGCTGTTGCAGGCTTATCAGCATTATTGGGACACAAGGCCATGACCGTCTGTGTAGTCATTGCCAATCGCCTGGCCCAAAATGCCAAAACCGATTATCAATCAGCCATGCATGAATTGATCGAAAAAGTTCTGGAAAGATTATAAAACATGAACCAAGAAACTATTTGTGCCATCTGTACAGCTCCCGGAATGGGTGCAATCGCCGTAATCCGCGTTTCCGGCCCTGAAGCCTTTTCCATATCCGACAAAATCTTCAAGGCGGCATCGGTTACTAAAAGCATTACTAATGCCGAAGACCATACGGTACTGCTTGGCAACATCCACCAGGAGGAACGGATCATCGATGAAGTCGTTGCCACCATCTTCCGAAACCCACACTCTTATACCGGTGAAGACACCGTGGAATTTTCTTGCCACGGTTCAGTCTATATCCAGCAAAAGATTATCCAGCTTCTGATCAAAAATGGCTGTCGCATGGCAGAACCGGGTGAATATTCCAGGCGAGCTTTTACAAACGGGAAAATGGACCTTTCCCAGGCCGAAGCCGTAGCAGACCTGATTGCATCCACTTCCGCCTCCAACCACAAATTAGCCATGCAGCAGATGCGCGGCGGCTTTTCCCGCGAATTGGACAAGCTCCGGAACAACTTGCTCCATTTCGTCACCATGATAGAGCTTGAACTTGATTTCAGTGAAGAAGAAGTGGAATTTGCCAACAGAAAAGACCTGAACGAACTGGCCGAAAAACTGGAAAAGCATCTGCACAAGCTCACAGACTCCTTCCGTCTCGGAAATGCCCTCAAAAATGGAATTCCGGTGGCCATCGTCGGAGAAACCAATGCCGGAAAATCAACCCTTCTGAACAAGCTCCTGAACGAAGACCGCGCCATCGTTTCAGCAATAAGCGGCACCACGCGCGACGTCATTGAAGATACCGTCAACATCAACGGCCTCACCTTCCGTTTCATAGACACAGCCGGCCTCCGCCAATCCACACAGGACGAAATAGAGAAGTTGGGCATCGAACGTACCTATCAGAAAATCGAACAAGCCCACATTGTCCTCTGGGTCATAGACTCCACCATGGTAAGCGAGCACATCGAGTGGATGGCTGGTAAAATCATTCCCCGAACCAAGGACAAAAGCCTTATCATCCTCTTCAACAAGTCCGACAAGATTTCTAAAGAAGAGCAGCTGGTTTTGGATGACCTTTTCAAAATTTACTCCAAGAACCGCATTCACCTGTCAGCCAAAAAAGGCGAAAACTTAGATATCCTACGGGGAAAACTGCTTGAAATTGCAGGGCTTCCCGACCTGGAACGCCAAGATATCGTGGTAACCAACCTCCGGCATTACGAAGCCCTCACCCTCGCCCACGAAGCCATCTTGCGCGTTCAGCAAGGCCTCCGCGACAACCAGTCCAGCGAATTCCTCTCCCAGGACATCCGCGAATGTCTGCACCATTTGGGGCAGATTACAGGGGTTATCACTTCCGACGAGGTACTGCAAAATATCTTCAAAAATTTTTGTATCGGGAAATGATCGTGTTTTGCTCGCTCCCCCCTACCGCAGAGCAGCGGGGAATGCGCTCACCGGAATTCAAAGGGTTTCTTAATCGGCTTTTTGCCTCACAGCTATCCTTTGCTTAATCTCTCAAGCATCCATTGGTGTAAACGGCATTTGGCAGTACAGTGATTTCGGCTAATTTCCGAAGTATTTTTCAGCATTTTATTTCGCTGTAATTAATGCATTGAATGTTTTTTCAAGACCGACTAATTAAGTTTGTAGGAAATTGTAAACAGTATTGGTGTACTTGAAAAATTGTACCCAATCCCTGTGTTTTTAGATGTTGACTCACTGGTGACAAAACTTCCATCATATTGTCCGAATAAATACTTTTCATTTCTTTTGGTCGACCAATAACTCATTCCGGGATTCAATTCGGCACCAATTGAAAACTTATTATTTATCACATAATTGACTCCAAGAACCAAGTACAATCCTGGGGAATAATTTGAATACTCAACATTCGTATTACTATTTGCTGTAGACGAAGGTTTGTAGTCATTGCTCGAGTGAGTGTAGCTAAATGATAAATCTGCTCCGTATCTAAACTCAAAATTCTTATAAATTGATTTTCTAAATTCCTTTCCAACTCTTAAGGCTATTCCAATATTATTAACATTAGTTGATGAACTATCTGCTCTCGAATCTTGATTGCTGCCTGACAAATTAAATGCACTGAACCGCCATAAAGATTCACTGGAACCTACTTTGTATGATAATCCAAAAGTATCAAAATTATTAGTTATCAGCCCTATTTCTTTTTGGTTTACAGACTGTTGTGCCATAAAAGGAACAGATATGGCCGCAAAAAAAAGGATTAGCAAATTTTTTTTCATTTCTCTAGTTTATTGGTTTGTTGTATTTTTTTCAGCCGCTAATCTACAACTTTTTTAATGATTATATGATTAAATATTTAAATATTCAATAAACTATTCATATACTTGAAATAAAACAGAATAAACTTTTATATTATGTAGACAAAAAGTTACAACCTAATTTCTAAATCTCATCGCTGAAATATTCTGACATCTCTCAATCATAAAATCAATAATCTCTATTCCTTTCTTGCAGGATATGCAAAGAAATTGTATGCTTCTACTCAAATTCAGCTATAGTTGCCGCCAAAACACCACTAATTTCAGAAGAGACAGTAATCTTCAATGAAAAGCCATCAACTTCATAAAAAAGAAAGTGACAGAATTGATCATTCCCGATAAATGCAGGATGTTGATATGCAGATAATTTTCGGCCAGAATAATGATTAACAGAGCCAAGGTGCCGTATTTGTATAAATTGGTCATCAGCCTGGGATTGATTTCTTTCAAAAATGTCAGATAAAGGTGCGAACCGTCAAGCGGAGGCAGCGGAATCAGATTAAAAATAAATAAGCTGATGTTGATTACACCCCAAACCACAATCAGGTTGACAATTCCCAAACCTACATTTGTACTGTTGAAGTATGCCAAGAAATAGAGACCACGGGCAATCAAAAAAAGGAGAAAGGCTGTCACCAAGTTGGATAACGGGCCTGCAATGGAAATCAATATTTCATCACGGTGTTTGTGCTTCAGATTCTCGGGGTTGAAAGTTACAGGCTTTGCCCATCCGAACCCGGCTACAACAATCAGGAAAAAGCCAAGCCAATCTATATGTTTCAATGGGTTCAGCGTCAAGCGGCCTTCGTCTTTGGCCGTAGGATCTCCCAGACGGAAAGCCATATACGCATGTGAAAACTCATGTACCGTGAGACCGATGATGGCTGCAGGCATTATCTTTATCATTACAAAGGCATCTATCATACTTTTCAGATATGTTTTCGTGTCAGTTTCAATTTAAGAATCTCGTATTCACTCCACCGCTCTTTGCTATATTACATGTTAGCACAAGATTTTTTTTCAATTGCTAATCGGTAATGTGAATTTAAAAGTGCTTCCTTTGCCTTGCTCACCTTCTATCCATATTTCCCCTCCGGATTTTTCTATAAATTCTTTACAAGTGATCAATCCCAGACCTGTTCCTTTTTCAGCAAAAGTACCATCTGTTGAATAGTGGGCATCTATCCTGAACAGTTTTTTTCTGTTTTCTTCGCTAATGCCAATTCCTGTATCAATAACAGAAATTTCAATCAAATTATCTTTTTCGACAGAAGTAATACTTACTGTCCCACCGCTATTCGTAAATTTTATAGCATTTGATATTAAATTTCTGATCACGGTCGAAGCAATATTTCTATCGACATACACATATTGATTTTCAGGAATTTCCTGATTTAAAGCAATATTTTTCTCTTCCGCACTATTTTTTAGGACAGAAATATTTTTGATACACAATTCTCTTAAGTTGACCCTTTCAGGATTGTTCTGTAATTTACCGGACTGACTTCCTGCCCATAAAAGTAAATTTTGTACCAAATCGAATAAATGATGAGAAGATGCATTGATAATCTTGCTAAACTCTACAATGGCATCCCTATCATATTTCTCAGCTTCTGTTACCAATATATCTGAAAACCCGAGTAATGAACTAAAAGGCCCTTTGAGATCGTGAGAGATAATTGTAAAAAATTTATCTTTTGTAGCATTTGATTCTTTAAGATCAGCTTCTGATTTTGATATTTTCTGGATAGCGATTTCAAGTTGTTTGTTTGTTTTCTTTTTGAGTAGATATCGGTTATATAATATAATGATTAATAATATGATAAATAAGGAACCTATGATCAACGAATTTCTTTGTATATTTTGTTTTTTTAATTTTAATACATTTATTTCATTTTCATTTTTTAAAATTTCAATTTCTTTTTCTTTTCTAAAAGTTTGAAATTTTACCTCCATTTCTGCAATATTTTTTCCTATTTCTTCCGAAAAAATACTATCCTTAATATCTGAATACAGTTTGTGATATTCGTAAGCTTTTTTGTAATCGCCTTTAGCATAATATAATTCAGAAAGGGTAACATCGCAATCTTTAATCAAATGTTTTGAATCAATTTCCTGAGCTATTTTTAAGCCTTGATTAAGATATAAGAATGAATTATTATAATCATGAAGTTTTATATAAACCTCCCCAATATTTCTTGAAACATTGGAAATACTCCATTTATCTCTTATTTTTTCGGAGATTTTTACTGATTTTAAATAATATTCCAATGCTTTATGATAGTCTTCTAAATACCAATAAACCATTCCAATATTGTTTAAACAAGGCCCCATAATTTTTGTATTACCAACTTCAATACAGTTTTTCAACGTCCTTTTATAATACTCCAATGCTTTATCATAATTTGCCAATTTCATATAAGCTATCCCCAGATTGTTAGATAATTTATACATAAGTTCCTTATAGCCAATCTTTTCAGCTATATTCCATCCTTTTTGCAAATATTCCAATGCTTTATCATAGTCAGCTAAATGCAGGTAAATACCTCCAATATTATTATACAATTTTGAAATAGCTTTTTTATCCCCGATTTCTTCTAGAATATTTAACGATTCCATATAATAATTAATTGACTTATCATAATTGCTTAGAAAATATTGTACTCTGCCAACTCTGTCTAAAGACATAGCAATATCTTTTTTACTTTTATATTTTCTTGCTAATTCAAGAGCCTGGTTTGCATACTCTAAAGATTTAATATATGATATGGTGTCATAGACTGTTGATAATTCATTTAGAACATCAATTTTTTTTAAGCCCGTGGATGTTTCAAGAAGATGATTTAGGTCATCAATTTTGGGATCAATAGGCATAGCAGGCAAGACATTAAAAAAAAGGAATGATGACAATATGAATATAATAGGTCTGTTTTTTATGAATGTTACCATATCATATTAATTTTAATGGATTATTCTTCACTGTGTACTAACGGCCTGAATGCGGCCTCCTTTAGCGGGTGTGGCTTGAGTGGAGGCATTACATTCGTTGTTTTCGGGCACACTATCTTGTCTTGTTTTGTAATCAGATTTATAAGTTTTACATCTAAAGCACTAAAATACATAAAAATCAAATCACTTGTTCAATGTTTGTGATTCTTTATCAACTGGGAGAAAATTCGCTGACAGGCATATCAATAATAGATCGAGCATCGAAGACTGATGCCGTTTGGTGGGTGACATGGAATGTTTTTTCTTCTTGCAAATGTAGTAACAAATTCTCCCAAAAAGTAACAAATTCTCCCAAAAAGAAACGCTTTTCGCCTCACTTTGTTGCTTCCAGTTTGGAATGGAAACAGACTATGCCTAATTATTTAATCTTCAACAACTTTTCAATTCTTTATTTGTTATATGAAAATGAAATGGATATCATACAAAACAATCCCACATTGTTTTGTGAATCAAAATGATGGTACAATGTCAAGCAGCTAAAAGACTGCAAGTAAAACTTTTTTTAATGATTGGCCTCTTCATAAATATTCCACTATATATCTGTTGTTTAACCATTAAAAAAAGGAGGTAATTATGTCAATAATCAAAAAAAGCGAAGAATATCCATTATGGCCGAAATTTTTTAATGACTTTTTCGACCGTGACTGGATGGATTTCTCAAACCGAAATTTTTCAAAAACCAACACCACACTTCCTTCAACAAACATCAAAGAAGGGCAAAATGGTTTTGAGGTAGAGATGGCAGCACCAGGTCTGGGAAAAGACGATTTCAGAATTGACTTAGACGAAAATGTATTAACCATCTCATCTGAAAAAAAGGAGGAAAACGAGACGAAAGAAGATCAACATTTTACGTGCCGAGAGTTTAGCTATCAATCGTTTTCCCGTTCTTTTACATTACCCAAAAACGTTAATAGTGATAAAATCACTGCTAAGTATGAAAACGGCATTCTGAGAGTTTCTATTCCGAAAAAAGAAGAAGCCATGCCTATGCCGGCTAAACAAATTGAAATTGAATAAATAATACACATGGAAAAAGTGCAAAAAGTAGCCGGAAGCCTATAAACTCCCGGCTTTTTAATTACTTTTTCATCGGAATGAAACGATGTTGACCCCCACTTTTTGTTGTCATATCAATAGGCCATTGCAACTCATTGTTTATAATTAACCCTTTTTTTTTAAAAAGTATCTGAAAATTTAAGTCGTTAGTATTATTACCATTGAAAAATTGCTAATTTTGAACGATATTTGAACCCTTAGATATAATAATCGCATTATGAATCAACTTCTTTCCATCACCAATCATTTTAAATTGGTTGGTACAGTAAAAGAAATCACTCCTTTTGGAGAAGGAATGATTAACTCAACCTATCGTATTAAGCTTAAAGATGCTCAGGAAGAATACGTTTTACAAAAAATCAACCATGATATTTTTCAGGATGTAGATCTTTTGCAAAATAACATCAAGCGCATTACTGACCATATTCGCCATAAATTAACGGAAGCTGGCGAAACAGACATTGATCGCAAAACATTGACCATTATCCCCACATTGGATGGTAAATTATACTATTTCGATGGCAAGAGCTATTGGCGCATAACCTTGCTGATTTCCAATTCCAAGACTTTTGAGGCTGTAACTCCGGAGTATGCTTATTACGCAGGTCAAGCTTTCGGAAACTTTCAGTCCATGTTGGCCGATATTCCCGGAGAGCCGTTGGGTGAAACCATTCCCAACTTCCACAACATGGAGAATCGACTGGAATCCTTCCGTTTAGCAGTAAAAAATAACGTTGCCGGAAGGTTGGATGAAGTCAAGGACTTGGTTGATGAAGTCGAAAAAAGAGCCTATGAAATGTGTCAATGCGAACGTTTGTATCGGGAAGGCAAATTGCCGAAACGCATCAACCATTGTGATACAAAAGTGAATAACATGCTTTTCGATGATTCTGGCAAAGTTTTGTGCGTGATAGATTTGGATACCGCCATGCCGGGTTTTGTCATGTCAGATTACGGAGATTTCATGCGTACAGCCGGTAATACGGGTAGAGAAGATGACCAGAATCTGGACAATGTTTCATTCAATATGGATATCTTCAGATCTTATACAAAGGGCTATTTGGAATCTGCAAAAAAATTCCTTACCCCATTGGAAATCAAGCTATTGCCTTTTGGAGCCAGACTTTTGACCTATATGCAATTGAGCCGTTTCCTGGCTGATTATCTGAATGGTGATACTTATTACAAGATAAACGGTCCTTTACATAATCTGCAGCGTTCCAAAGCGCAATTCAAACTATTGCAAAGTATTGAAGCTCATTATAAAGAGATGGAAGCATTTATCTCCTCTCTGACTGAAAAATAAATTTTGCAGGAAAGTCGCCTTTTAAAAACGGAGAATCTCGAATCGATCCAAAAGTATTCGGGCTTCTTCCGATACTGGGCTACGGTTTTCATCAAAAAATTAAGAGGGCGTCTCTGAGCTATTTGCTCTTGATACGCCCTCTTCCTTTTTTTATTTGGCTTCAATGTTTTTCTTTCGACTTAACGCTTCCAGAAAATAATAATCAGCATAATTGAGCGGTACGTTAATCTCGCTGTTATGAGGTATGCTGCCAACAGAATGCATCAGCAGAAAATTGCCGTTGGTACCTAATTTGGCACGATAGGCCGGTGTTCCCAAGGAGTACAAAATACGATCCGCATACAATTTGTAAGAAGAAGCATTTGGAATGTCAAACGTACTGATCTCGTAGAGTGCAGAAGCTATACAAGCGGCAGAAGATACATCCCGCGGTTCGTTGGGTATTTTGGGAGCGTCCATATCCCAGTAAGGAATCAAATCTTTGGGCAAACGGGGATGATTTTTCATAAAAGCAAAAGTCTTTAATGCCTGATTCAGATAGACAGGGTTTCCGGTTTCCCTGTAACAAACGGCAAATCCATAGATTGCCCAAGCTTGTCCCCGTGACCAGACAGATTCATCTGAATATCCCTGAGCCGTCTGACGGTGCCTCACAGAGCCGTCAACCAAACTATAATCCACGACATGATAGCAACTGCCATCCGGACGAAAATGTTCTGCAAGCGTCCTGTTTGCATGACTGACAGCAATCTTATAATAAGTGGAGTCTCCGGACAACCTTGTTGCTTCAAACAGGAGTTCCAGATTCATCATATTGTCAATGATGACCGGACATTGCCATCCCCGTTGTGCTTGCCATCCCTTATCGGCATCCCAAGATTGAATAATCCCAGGGACTTTTCTAAACCTGGTAGATAAGGATTTGGCTGTCTGAATGATAATATCTTTATATTCTGGATCTTTGGTCAGCTTATAGCCATTGCCAAAACTGCATCCGATCATAAAGCCTACGTCATGATTCCATGTGATGTTTTTTGCCTCTTCAATGGCTTTTGAATATTTTTTTGCAAGTGGTAAATAGGTTTTATCTTTGGTCAATTGGTATAGATACCATACAGAGCCGGGGAAAAATCCGCTTCTCCAGTCCGTATAATCGCAATAGAAGACTGTGCCGTCTTTTTTCAAAGTAGTCGGATTCAAAAGTTTACCACTTTTTTCAATCATTTTAATCTCTTTGTTTATTTGTTTTTTGGAAAAATTGACATTTTCCTTCATAAACTTTCCCGAATCCAAAGGCTTGGCAGTACAGGTAGCTGACACTACAATCATCGCCAAACTTAGTAATTTGATTAATCTCATTTTAATTGTTTTTGAATTTAATAAAGTACTATCCATTATCATGAACAAAAAAACTGTCTTTTCATCATTGTTGCTACCTGATCCATTCGGATTTTACGGCCATCACCTTTCCTTTACCCTTGGATATCAAAATTCTCAGATCACTGGCATTGGTCAAACTGAATCCGCAATTTGATGTTTTGATAGCATCAGGTATTTTATCTTTGAAAAGGGTGAGAAATTGACCACCACCTGAAGTCAGTTGAACTTCAAACTCACCTGTGGCATCATCAGACCACATAATCTCGACATGGTCAATCTTGGCATTGTCTTTCAATTGAAAAGTCAGGTCATCACCAGCTCTGAATTCCCATGGAAAAACCGTATTATTCATGTTTGCAGTCTTCGCCTTTTCCTTTGCTTTCAAATCAGTTACAGTCAGAGTGGTCTTCAAGCGGATATCCTCTGAAGAAGCTCCGATCATGATATCAAAATCACCCGGTTCAACCACCCATTCATCATGTAAATCAAGAAGTGCCAAATCTTTTGACCGGATTTGCATGGTGACGGTCTTTATTTCTCCCGGTTTCAGATTGACACGTTCAAAACCCCTCAAGTCTTTTTCATAGGTAGTCACACTTCCCACTTTATCTCTTATGTATAATTGCACAACTTCATCCCCTTCCCTGGTACCTGTATTTTTAACCTTAAAAGTAACAGTCACAGGTTCTACAGGAGTGATTTCATTTGATGACAATTTCAAATCTGAATACTCAAAGGTGGTATAGCTTAAGCCATATCCGAAAGGGTAAAGAGCTCCGTTGATACGGGATTGGTTTCCGTTTGGCCCCGGCTTGATGCCGCCATCAATCTGAGAATTTGGTTTACACGGAAAATTGAATGGTATCTGCCCAACCGTTTTAGGGAAAGTAACCGTCAGCTTCCCTCCCGGATTATAATCTCCAAACAAGGCTTCAGCTACAGCTTTACCACCCTGGGCACCGGGATACCAGGCTTCAAGAATGGCATTTACATTTGCATCTGCCCAATTGATGGAGTTGGGACGTCCATTGATCATCACCAGGATGATCGGTTTGCCCGTTGCATAAACCGCACGGAGCAAATCCTCCTGATGTCCGGGCAATTGCAAACTTGAACGTGATTTATTCTCTCCGCAGGTTCTCTGTCCTCCACCCATGACCATAATAGCGACATCGCTTTCTCTGGCTATTGCAACCGCTTTGTCCATCTCTGTCTTTTCTTCGGCTGTCAGGTCGACAGGCATAATTTCCGACAAAGGCCAGGTGGCATCAACCAAATCGCAGCCTTTTTCATATTTGACTTCACAGCTGTCACCCAAACGATTTTTTATACCTTCCAGAACAGAGGTAACCTCTGTTGCCAAAGGTCCATAATGAGACAACGCAAAAGCCTTGGCATCAGCATTCGGGCCAATTACAGCAACTTTCTTCAGACTTTGAGCATTTAAAGGAAGTATTTGATCTTTGTTTTTCAACAAAACCAAACACTCTCTGGAAGCTTGTAACGCCACTTTTTGATTTTCAGGTCCGTCAACTTCCTTATCAGCAGCTTCAAGATCTGTTTGATAGGGATGGTCAAACAATCCGATCATAAATTTCACACGAAGTACATCCCGAACACGATGATTTATAGTCTCCATGCTGATTGCTTTTTCCGCAATCAATTCACGAAGAGGATAAACATAGGATTCAGGAGATTTGAAAGTACATCGTACGTTCAATCCGGCCTCGACACTTTGACGAACAGCTTCTTTGTAATCCTCTGCCACCCCATGCTTGTTCCAAAGGTATTCAACTCCGCCACTGTCCGATACGACATAGCCACGAAAACCCATCTCTACGCGAAGACGTTCCGTCAACCAATACAAGCTTCCTTCGATAGGAACACCGTCATAATCATTATAAGAACACATGACGCCTAGAAGGCCAGCACGCTTGATCACCTCTTTCCAGGGATAGACATGGACATTTTCCACTTCTCGTTTGGACATTTGGGGGTCAACTCTGGACATTCCCTCTCGACCTCCCTTATTATTGCTATAAGCAATAAAATGTTTTGCAGTAGCCGCAACCTGATAATTGGTTTGCATTCCGGTAGCCATTGCTACACCTAACTCTCCAACCAGATAAGGAGATTCACCATACACTTCCTCATATCTGCCCCAACGCTGGTCTCGTCCAACATCCAGAATGGGTGCATACACATTTGTATATCCCAACAAACGGCCTTCCCGTCCGGTGATATAACCTACTTTATGAATCAAATCGCGATCCCAGGTATGTCCTAAACCCAGTTGCGTCGGAAAATTCGTTGCTTTATATGCTTCCACACCTCTGATTCCCTCATTCGTAAAATCGGTTGGAATGCCCAAACGTGTTTCCTCAATAAAGAAACGCTGAACCTCATTGAGTGCCCAGGCATGTCTGGATGCAGGCCAACAGTTTGGATTATCTGATACCGCGACTCCCCACTGCTTGAAGCCATTCAAGTGTTCATCTATCGCAGCCACTCCATCTTTCCAAACTTTATTTTTCCATTCGGAAGTTGGAAGATCGTCAGCAAGGACACGTTTATAGCCGTAAAGAGTGACCATCTGACAGGTCTTTTCTTCTACTGTCATTTGTGAAAGCAAGTTCTCAATACGTGCATCGATTGGAGCATTCGGATCTTCATAGACATCTTTGATGCCATTTTTGTTAAGGTCTATCCAGCCTTTCCGATAGATTGGACTTTTACCAATCTCAAATTTTTTTACGGGATCTCCAGGTTTAGGAAGCATCAAAGCTGCATATACCATTTCAGAGGAGAGACATCCAAGAACAAAGAAAAACGCTAGTAGTCGTTTCATAATAATCTAGTATTTATAGTTTATTTCTTAAATGAAAAGAAGAGTGTCATTCTGATGCCCCCCTTTTATTAGACTGCAAATTTACAATAAACTTACTTGATTCACATCCATTCGAAGTATTTTCAGCAAAATAACCTTATCTTTGTAGCGGCATATTGCTGTTTTTTGTAATAGATCCGCTTCATACTATCTGATTATACAGTCTTTCCACATTGGAAAGTATCTATCACTGAAACAAGAGTTTCCGAAAAGAAATTGGAAGATTGATCTCTTCTTGCATAAAAACACTTTTTTGAAAGGACAGATGCATCCTTTCAAAGGATGTCATTTTGTGATTATTGATGCATCGATTTAAAAAGTATGACAGAAAAAATTGTTCTCACGATTACCAAACATCCTCTTTGGGGATATATCCTGCAACCAGTACTTGTAGAGGAAAATGAATATGGGAAAATGGCCATTTTGGAATATGCAGATAGCCAATCTTCCAGTTTCCACCTATTGGATGACTTGTCCAAAGAAATAATTCTGCTCTCCGAAAAAATGTCGGACATCACCCTCATGGAGTGCTTTTCCAAAGAAAAGGAAAGAACCATTGCCGCTTTCCATAAAAAAATAAAACAAGAAACAATTGAAATTTCTATACTTCCTTATATAGAGGATATCCAAAGCCGGATTCTCACAATATTAAAAAAAACAGAACTTCCCCTCTATTTTAGAGAAAACGTAAAAATCAGAAATTTATATGAGACAAATCAGGTTGTTGTGCCGAATGATTACTCAAAAGCCATTTTCAATTTCAAGAAGGAAGATAAAGATTCAGGCATACAGTATTCCATTCATGTAATATGGCAGGACGAAGAATTGGACATCTTCTCACAAACATACATTCCTCTTTGCAGCAAACCAGCAGCATTGGTCGTCAACAAAAGATTGCTTCTGTTCAATGATATTGACATCAAAAAATTGATTCCGTTCTTTTCAAGAAAAGAAATAGAAATTCCGATTTCATACGAAAACACCTACATCAAGACTTTTATTAAAAACTGCATGGAAAATCATGAAGTCATCACAAAAGGCATTGATGTAAGTGAAATCACGCCCCATCAAAAAGCATAACCATCCCAATATACTGACTCAAGCAATAAGGGCAATCCTACAACATGCAACCTTTGTCTAAAAAACGGTTGTGGGCTACAAGGAAATTTTTCGAACCCTATTAAAGATCCGACTTATCTTATTCCCAATCCGAACCCAACCGAGGCCGTCGGATACTTCTGAAACGTATACTGTGCGTGCGCTGCAATGATGCCCAAGAACTTCAACCTAAACCCAAGCGTAGCTCCCGGCATTACCTGGCTGGAACTGATACTGATCGGATCCGTCATATTGATGATCTGCATCTTATATTCCCCTCCACCGGTATCAACAGGATCACCAAGCGTAGGATAATTGCCGACCATTGTCAAATCAAAATTCGTCCGAATGAAACCAACCCCAAGATATGGTGTAAAAAGAATTAAATTCTTGGAAATAATAACATTGGCAGTTAGCGAACTGGCCGACATTTTCATACCTTGAGTGGTATAATCGTCCGACTGAGGATCCGGAACATACCCCAAATCTCCACTGACCAACTTATCAGGTGTCACTTGTGCAGAAGTCGGGAAAGCATAACGGATGTCAAACTGGTTATAAGCGACCAAAGCAGAAAGGTTGAATGGCAAATATTTAAAGAACGGCATAAACTCCTTGAAATTATTCTTCAAGCCAACCCCCCAAAGAGAAGTCTCAACACCACTATTTTTAATGGTCGGTACAAAACGAACCATCAGGTCATTGTTCAAAGGCAAGCCCAAAGTAAGCTGAAGACTGGCAGTAGGCACATATCGAGTAAGACCGGAAGGTGTCGTAAACGAAGTGATGACACCGTTTCCGTTGTCATAGAGTGGATTTTCACCGCCACCTTTCAGGTTGCGAGGCTGCATCAGACGCAACTCAACGCCATCTGCATTTCCTCCGAAAGTCGGTGCCTGAGTGACATTTGGATCAACCGTTTTTAAGTTTGTGAGTCCAGTCAGACTAAACATCTGGTCGGCAACAGGTATCTGAGTGCCACTTATCCCGATCCTTAAATCAAAGCCCAATAACTTATGGGTATCGGCCGTATTATACCAATTCGACCCCATCCCAGCCGCAAAAGCATTACCGGCAGGTGCCAAATATCCTTCTGCAACCTTATTCAGGTCAGCCATCCCCGATTTAAAAAGGTTTGGAATATCATCCTGAGCTTTTAAGGAATAACCCAAGCTGCCAAACAATAATAAGATTGATGATAAAAGTGCTTTTCTCATAGGTTTATATTTATTTGTGAATAAATTTAGGATATTCGATCTTTACCTGCGACAAAAATACCTTAAAAATAATTATTTAAACAAATTGAATGAACAAATAATGAAGCATCATTAGAAACTAAAAACAGTCAAAAGCAAAAAATGTGTATATTCGCAGAAAATTACACAAACAGTTTCGCGTTGTCATGTTCAGAAAAATTGGACGCCTCATCAAATGGTTGGCCATATTCTTTTTTGCCTCAACCGTATTGGCAGTCATCGTCTTTCGATTTATGCCTGTCTATTTTACGCCACTCATGGTCATACGCACTGTGCAACAAATGAGTGAAGGTGAAAAGCCCACTTTACACCATCATTGGGTTTCCAGCAAACATATCTCCAAAAACCTTAAAAAAGCTGTCATTGCTTCAGAAGACCAACGTTTTTACGATCACTGGGGTTTTGATGTCGGACAAATCAAGAAAGCAGTAAAAGAAAACAATAGACGCAGGAAACCACGCGGAGCCAGCACCATCAGCCAGCAAACGGCCAAAAACGTTTTCCTTTGGCCCAAGTCGTCTTGGGTACGCAAAGGACTCGAATTCTATTTCACCGTCCTTGTTGAAGTCTTTTGGAGCAAAGACCGTATTCTGGAAGTCTATCTCAACTCCATCGAAACAGGAGATGGCATATACGGGGCAGAGGCCGTGGCAAAAGACCATTTTCACTCTACTGCCGAAAATCTGACCAAGAGGCAATCAGCCGTAATTGCTGCCACTTTGCCAAATCCAATCCGCTTCAATTCAAAACATCCATCCCCATACATTCGTCGTAGACAAGCGCAAATACAGAGGCAGATGCGCTATATCCATTTGCCGGAAGAATAAAATATTTTCCCAGCCAATTTTAAACGGAATAGGACGTTTGCCTCCTTTATCAATAACCTTGTAAGATTTCCTTCAATTCTTTTGATTCAAAAACAACCTTTTCAGGAGGGTATTTGGTCAGTTTGATCATCGCCTTGGCCACATCAATGGCATACACACCCCGATATTTACGGAGTGGGCCGATAAGAAGCCATCCGAACAACAATATAAAGAACATGCCCATACTTTCACCCCAGCGAAGTTCCTTTCGCTTTCCAATCAATAAAGAAGGCCGAATGAATTTTAAGTTTCCTGAGTATATTTTTCGAACAGATTCTTCCATCTTACCTTTTGTTCTAAGATAAAAATTGGAAGAGGCGGCATTTGCTCCCAATGAGGATATGACCACTAAGTTTGGTATGGAATGTTCCTTGGCCATTTGCGCAATGGACGTTGGTATCTCGAAATCAACCTGAACGAAAGCCTCCTGAGAACCAGCTTTTTTGATAGTGGTACCTATGCAACAAAAGTAATCGGTTGCATTTAATTCTCCTTGGAGATGAAGCAGATGACGAAAATCTATCAGGATCAGCTGTTCCAGTTTTGGATCTGAAATTGGTATATAATCACGCAAAACGACAGTTACTTTCTCATAGTTCTCGTCGGCAATCAATTCATGAATGAGAGCCATTCCTACAAGCCCGGATCCACCAAATACCACAGCTGTCTTCATGCTTTCTGATCTATTGGTTTATGACCAAAGATAATAAAAAATACCCATGAATTTCTGTTCCATGGGTATTTTTTAAAAAGATAAACTTAAAGACTATCTCCGAAATCCTTACGAAATTTTGCGACCAGTTGTTCCGGCCAGTCTGAAGTTGGGGCTAATTTACCCATAAAGAAACGAAGAACCGTCGGTTCATAGGTAAATCTAAGCCCACCTATCAATTCTCTGTTATCATATAGCCAAGATAAGCGGTCTAAAACATATTTAATCTGTGAGAGGGTAAACACACGACGAGGTACAGCCAGTCTAAGCAATTCCATATCTGCATAAGTCTCGTTCCCTTCTTCGTCCCTTTGGTTGGAAATGGAACCACGTTCCATACCGCGAACGCCGGAAATGAGGAAGAATGCAGCAGCCAGAGATCCGGCAGGATATTGAGTCTGTGGAATATGTTTACAAAAATCCATGGCATCTACGTGAGCACCAAGAACCCCTGGAGGTGTAATCATGGGAATACCCTTTTTCATGGCTTCCTCCACCAGGTATTTTATGAATGAAGGGCTTTGCGAAATCATGCTTTCATCCAAGGTTTCGTACAAACCGACAGCCATGGCTTCCACTTCGCGGATAGAGATTCCACCATAGGTCAAGAATCCTTCGTAAAGGGGCACAAGTGCCTCCAATTCATGATAGATGGTAAGGTCATTGGTACAAATGCCACCACCTCTGGATGAACTCAATTTGCGGGCGGAAAAGTAGACCAGATCAGCCAAGCCTGTCATGGTGAGAAGAATTTCAGCCATCGATTTGTCCTTGAACTCCTTCTCACGTTGTTTTACCAGATATGCGTTTTCACCCAGAAGACTGGCATCAAGCACAATACGAATACCATACTTGTCAGCGATGGCACGTACGTCCCGCAAATTCTGGATGGAGAAGGGCTGTCCGCCAATCAGGTTGGTCGAAGCTTCCATACGGATAAATGGGATATGCTCCGCTCCTGTTCTTTGAATGCAATCTTCCAGAGCCTCGACATTCATGTTTCCTTTGAAAGGATGGGTGGAATTGATGACATAAGCCTCCGGATAAAGAAGCTCTACAATACGACCGCCATTTTGTGAAATATGTGCAAGTGCTGTTGTAAAATGATAATTCATGGGTACCAAACTCGTCTTGTTGACATACGCTGCTGCCAAAATATTTTCTGCTGCACGACCTTGATGAACAGGTAAATAATATTTCTTACCCAAGACCTCCTCAACTGCCTTTTGAAGACGATAGAAACTCTGGGAACCGGCATATGCATCATCTGCACGCATCATAGCTGCCAGTTGGTTGTCACTCATGGCATTTGTACCACTATCGGTAAGCATATCCAAAAAAACATCTGTGGTATTTAATTGAAAGGTATTGAAACCACCTTCATTCAAAGCTTCCAGTCTTCTTTCAATAGGAACTAGATGAAGTTTTTGTACGATTCGTACTTTGTGTAGCTCTAATGGGATTTCCTCTCCGGAATAGAATTTTACTTGCGATTTTTGCGATTTTGAGGTCATGGTTTTTTCTATGTTTAATAAATTGGCCTCAAAATTAAGAATTTAATGCATATCTAAAATAATATCTTCACAAAATATT
>Ga0265294_10003999_pt1 | contig 18570 bp, 18 predicted proteins | sample MunlanPumphouse3_FD_192504 | JGI IMG/M metagenome (GOLD analysis project Ga0265294, IMG submission 192504) | Groundwater microbial communities from a municipal landfill in Southern Ontario, Canada - Pumphouse #3 | ecosystem: Environmental > Aquatic > Deep subsurface > Groundwater | place...
CGGTGCAGCACAAAGAGGTGGTCGAGAGCATCAAAGGGGGCGTGATGCAGCTAAGTCTGCGCCCTTTGGGATTTATGATGTACACGGGTCCCGATGAATGGGGATATTTGGGAATCGGGCAAAGCGCGGCGAACATGGCGTACGAGCTGATCTACCATAGCAAATTTCAAAACTGCATCCTGATCGGGCAGGATCTGGCATACGGCGAAGACGGAAAGTCACATGCCAACGGACACGTGTTTGGCGAAGATAACGTCAAAACCAAAGAGAACGACGTGTGGATCAAAGGATGGGGCGGCAAGAATCAAGTGCGCACCAACCACACGTGGGATATGTTCCGCAAATCGTTTGAAAAAGATATAGCCGAGACGAAACAAACGATGCTCACGATCAACGCCACCGAAGGGGGTGCAAGTATCTACGGAACGCTCGAGATCCCGTTTTCCGAGGCGATAGAGCGCTACGTGAGTACAAAAGAACCGAAACAACGCATAGAGATTTTGCGTGCCGCCGCACATGAACGGGAGCGCATTGCGGTACAAACATGGAACAAAGTAGAAACGATGCGCGCCTACGTAAGTGAGCTGTGCGAAGAGAGCAAGGCGTTGTTTTTGGAGATCGCACAGACCATAGAGCACCCCAAAGAATCCTACGAGATGCAGACGCTCCAAACCCTCGTAGGGCGTGCCGAAGCGATCAAAGCGCGCTACGAAGAGGAGATTTATGAGAAAGTCGCATGGCACATAGCCCAATCGACCATGCTCTCCAAAGAGATAGAACTCGCCCCTGCCGAGGTGTACATGCCAAAGGATGCCGCCGAAGAGAAAGAGCGTTTGTGGCATCTGCTTGAAGCGTATAAATCGTGGCTGTTTTTGTTCGCGGGAATCATGGATGCGATAGCAAAAACGATAGCCTACGCAAAAGCAAAAAGCGACTACGAAGAGGTAAGGCAAATTGACGTGTACGTAGGCGATACGAGGATAGATACCGTGGCATGTGAAACTCTGAGTGCTCAAAACGGAAGGGTTTTTGATGTAGACGTACGGGGGATTTTGTACGATGTACCCGATGCCTATCAAGAGCAGGTCGAGCACGTAGTGTTTAAAGATGCTGCAACCCACGAGTTGCTGCCAGAAGCTTTTGTGAGCGTGATTAGACGGGACGATGTGAAGTATAATGAACTCTTTTTTGTACAGAGTTTGAATGCTCCTGTTGATGCAAGAGTTGCAGAGTTGACATTTACACCTAAGAGTATAGGCTTTTTAGCAACACAGGAGAATCTGGAAGATAGTGATTTCATGGAGTATATCCAAGAGTTGCGACAACACTTTAAAGATATCGCTATTTGCGGATTTTGTTTTAATGAGGTGCAAGCAAAACAAGCAAGGAGTGTTGTAAACAATAGTGCAATTGAAATACATGTTGTTAAGGAGATGCTTGCTATGTTGCAACGTATAAGTATTTATCTCTTTAATTCCAAGTATCCAAAGAGTATGTTAGAACTTTATTGGCATGTCATTTATGATTTTGAAAATATTGCTTATGTCCGTTATGATGCAAAAGTGCGTGATGTGGATATTGCAACCCAGGATGCTAAGAGTAAAAGATCAGTTTTTTTACAAGCGAGCGAATACTTTTCTCTTAAGGTTGAGGGTGAGAGTTTATATAAAACCATTTATGATCCGATTTTAAAAGAATTGGGAGAAGAGCCCTTGGATGTGCATCAGAGTCTTTATGAGTTTGAATATTTTCAAAAAGTGCGGCTGTTGTTAGAAAATCAAAAAGTTGTGCGCTATCTTAAAAATTTAGATCGTAAGTATAAATCTTATTTAGGGGTATAGATGAAGCTACTGCATAGAGAGATAGGCTTGCATCATCCACCTTTAGTAATAGTGGAGATTGGTATTAACCATGAAGGGTCTTTGAAAACAGCTTTTGAGATGGTAGATGCTGCGCATCAAGCGGGTGCAGAGGTGATTAAACATCAAACCCATGTTGTCTCTGACGAGATGAGCCAAGAGGCAAAAAAGGTGATTCCTGGTAATGCAGATGTTTCTATATATGAGATTATGGAGCGTTGCGCTTTAAATGAAGAGGATGAGATAAAGCTCAAAGAGTATGTTGAATCAAAAGGGATGCTCTTTTTAAGCACCCCTTTTTCAAGGGCAGCTGCTGATAGGCTTGAGAGAATGGGTGTTTGTGCCTACAAGATAGGTTCTGGCGAATGTAATAATTACCCTTTAATCGAACATATAGCTTCATTTAAAAAGCCGATGATAGTCAGTACTGGTATGAATAATATTGAACAAATCAAAAAAACTGTGGAAATTTTAGAAAAGCATGGTGTTTCGTATGCCCTTTTACATACGACTAATCTCTATCCAACACCACCACATTTGGTACGTTTAGGTGCAATGCAGGAGCTTCAAAAAGAGTTTCCAAATGCACTCATAGGTCTTTCTGACCACACAACATCAAACTTAGCATGTTTAGCCGCAACTGCTTTGGGTGCAACAATCTTAGAACGCCATTTTACTGATTCTATGGAGCGCAGTGGTCCAGATATTGTGAATTCTATGGATCCTCAAGCCCTTCGTGAACTTATACAACAAAGTGCCCAGATAGCTTTGATGCGTGGAGGAAAGAAAGAGGCTGCAAAAGAAGAACAGGTGACGATTGATTTTGCTTTTGCAACGGTTGTGACAATCGCTCCGATTCAAAAAGGAGAAACTCTTTGCAAAGAGAATATCTGGGTAAAGCGTCCAGGAACAGGTAAAATACTAGCAAAAGAGTATGATATGCTTTTAGGTAAAAAAGCTACAAGAGATATTACAGAAGATACGCATCTAAACTGGAGTGATTTTGAATAAAAAAAAGCTACTTTTTCTTAGCGGAACACGTGCAGACTTTGGAAAGATGAAGTCACTGATTGCGCTTTGTGAAGCCAATGAGAATTTGGAGGTTTTTATTTTTGTGACAGGGATGCATATGAGTGAAAAATATGGTAATACCTTTGAAGAGATACGCAAAGAGGGGTACAAAAATATTTTTTTATCTAAAAACCATGATGCTTTGCATCATATGGATCTTATGCTTGCCAAAACAATCGAAGAGTTCTCGTCATATGCAAGAGAGTTGGCGCCCGACATGATAGTGGTGCATGGTGATAGGTTAGAAGCACTTGCCGGAGCAATGGTGGGGGCATTTAATAATATTTTAGTGGCACATATAGAGGGTGGTGAGATATCAGGAACCATAGATGAATCGGTGCGTCATGCTATAAGTAAACTTGCACATTTGCACTTTGTGGCTAATGAAGAGGCAAAAAAACGTCTTGTGCAAATGGGAGAAGAGATGGCATCTATTTTTGTAATCGGCTCTCCTGACTTTGATATTATTGTAAAAAATAAAACAAATTTAGAATTTGTCAAAAACTATTATGGGATTACATTTGAACGTTATGCACTCTCACTCTTTCATCCTGTAACAACTGAGTATGAAACACTTCAAGAACAGAGTAAGGCATATTGCGAAGCTCTTGTAGCATCGAAAAAAAATTATGTTGTTATCTATCCTAACAATGATTTGGGTACCGATCTTCTTTTGGCGGATATTGAATACTATTTTCGAGGAAACCCCCATTTTAAGATTTTTCCTTCATTACGTTTTGAATATTTTTCTGTTTTGTTAAAGCATGCGGAGTTCATTATCGGCAATTCAAGTGCAGGAGTAAGAGAGGCAATTTTTTATCCAACTTTGGCAATCAATGTAGGCAATAGACAGCGTAATCGTACCCGAGATACTCCTTGGATTCAAAATGTGCCAGCTACACAAGAGGCAATTTTGGGTGCACTACAAAAGAGTAAGGCTCTGGCAAAAGAGCCAAATAGAAGTTTGTACGGAGATGGCAAAAGCAGTGAACGTTTTGTTTCTATTCTTTTGCAAGAGAGACTCTGGTCTCGTGCAATTCAAAAACAGTTTGTGGATGCGTGATGTTTGATATTACCTTTTTTCAAAAAACAAAAGAGTTGAAAGAGAAAATTGTTGGTGGTTTTTATACCCAAGAAGAGGCTTTGCAGATTTTGCAAGCCTTGGCATCTTTGCGAAGGGCAAAACCAAAAGTTTTTAATGTTGAGACTTCAAATCATTGCAATATGCGTTGTATTATGTGCCCTCGGACAACCGCTATGACGCGAAAAGTGCAAACCATGGATGCAGAAGATTTTGAAACAGTTATCAAGCAGGTAGAACCGCATACAAAAGAGCGGATGCAAGAGTTTTTGAGCTTTATTGAAGAGGAGTATGGGATTAATGAGCTCTCTCGTAGTGAGAATGCTTTTTATTTTTATGTGAGTGCGCAATGTTTAACACTTCATGGTTATGGAGAACCTTTAATAGACCCAAATATTGTCTCACGGGTCGCACTTTGTAGCGAGTATAATATTCCTACCTATTTTTCATGCGTGCCTGCAAATATTGATGTTGCCAAGATTATACGTCTTATGCAAGCAGGTTTGGACGTAATTAAATTTTCCATAGACTCATTGGATGACATGGAAGCAAAAGAGATTCGTGGGAAGCAAAATAATTATACGCAAGCGTATGAAAAAATCCAAGAAATTTTACAACAAAAAAAAGAGTTAGGATTACAGACACTTGTTGTTTGTACTATGCTTGACCTCTCTACAGATGAGAGTTCCCGTGAGAAGCAGAGACGTTTTTTAGAGGTATTTGATAATCAAGATATCTTTGCATATGTGAAAAGCTTGGATAACCGATGGTACAATGACCTTGATGAGGCTTTGCAAAATAAATCCCATTATGCTACACAGTATTGTGAATTTCCCTGGACTTCATTGAGTGTTATGTCCAATGGTGATGTTGTTCCTTGTACACAAGATTATGACAATGAGATGGTTTTTGGTAATATTAAAGAACACTCCTTAGAAGAGATTTGGAACTCTGCTGCGTACGAGGAGTTTCGTTCGTGGCATGTATATGGAAATTTTCCAAAAGGAAATAAGTGTAATGAGCGTTGCGATATTAAAAAAGTCTATCACTACATAAATGAGAAAGTATGAGAGCTTTGGTAGTCGGATATGGTTCAATAGGTAAAAGGCACTACGAAATTCTTTCTTCTTTGCCTCAAATCTTAGCATGTGATGTCATTACAAAGCAAAATCTTGAGATGATACAAACCTATTCCTCTTTGCAAGAGTGCGATTTAGAGCAGTATGATTATATCGTCATCGCTTCTAAAACCTCTTTACATTACGAGCAGTTACTCTTTATAGAACGGAATGTTCAAGGAAAAATTATTTTGGTTGAAAAACCTCTCTTTAGTCATTATGAACAATTGTTCATAGCGCGTAATAAAGTCTTTGTTGCATATAATAGGCGTTTTTACCCAATTATGAAAAAGATAAAAAAACTTTGTTCCAAAGATATATGCTACTATGCGCATGTACTCACAGGACAGTATCTACCGCAATGGCGAGAAGCAAGAGAATATACACAAAGCTATAGTGCTAAAAAGAGTGAGGGCGGAGGTGTGCTGCTTGATTTGAGTCATGAACTAGATTATCTCTCATGGATTTTTCCTTCAATGCAGGTTCTTTACAGTTATGATGCAAAAGTTTCGGATTTGGAAATTGACTCGGATGATCTTTGTGTCGTCATCGCTAAGAGCAATCAGACACTTATCAATATGAGTGTTGATTATATAAGCAAGCAGTTTGAGCAGAAAATTACAATCCATCTTTGTTCAAGTTCGCTCTATGCAGATTTAAAGCGCATGCAGCTTGTGCAGGTCTTTAAAGACAAGAGTGTAAAAAAGTATGATTTTAGCCGATATGAGAGGAATTACTCTTTTAAAAAGATGCACCAATCACTTCTTTTTAAAAATCAGAATCGTTGTTGCAGTTATGAAGAGGGGTTAAAGGTGATGGAATATATACACAATATACAAGAGAGACGTGATGGATAAAGGAGATAATATTTTATGTACCATTTGTGCCAGAGGTGGTTCAAAAGGTGTAAAAAATAAAAACATACGACCGCTTCTTGGAAAACCTTTGATTGCTCATACAATTGAACAAGCAAAAGCAAGCGGACTCTTTAGCCATATTGTTGTTAGTACAGATTCGCCTGCTATTATGGAGGTTGCAAGGGAGTATGGGGCTGAGGTTTTTTTTACACGTTCCAAAAAGCTTTCTGATGATCATGCAGGCAAACTACAGGTTATCAAAGATGCTTTTAAACGAAGTGAAGAGTATTATCAAGAGAGATTTGATTACCATTTTGATTTGGATGCAACATCGCCTCTGCGTGATGTGGCAGATATTCATAAGGCTTTTGAGAAATTTTTACAAGGCTCTTATGAGGTGCTTCAAACAGCGATGCCAGCTAGACGCAGTCCCTATTTTAATCTTGTAGAGTGTGATGAAGAGGGGTTTATTCATTTAAGTAAAACACCAAAAGAGCCTATATTAAGACGTCAAGACTCTCCAAAATGTTACGATTTAAATGCTTCCATCTATATCTGGACACGGGATGCTATTTTGCATAAAGAGACTATTTTTGGTCAAGGATGCGGTTTATATGTGATGCCAGAGGAGCGTTCAATCGATATTGATAATGAAGTCGATTTTGAGTTTGTAGCATTGATGATGCAAAAAAAGGCATGCAATGATTGAGTGCGCTTTATGTCACGCTAAAGAGTGTGAAAGTATCTATTTTAATCCTTTGCGCCGAGGCTCTTTTGGCAAAGTAACCCAGCAAAAATACCATGTTTGGTTTTGCCAAAATTGTGGTGTCCATTTTCTTGAAGATATTTTGCCTGGGGATTATTATAATTCACCGCAATACAGAGAGGAGTATAACGATACGCTTGATGTAAGCAAATTTTATCAAGAGTACGATGCCAACGATACACAAAAAATAGCAAAGATAGGACTGCATGCTTTTAGAGATAAAAGTGTTGCAGATTTTGGAACGGCAGGAGGAACGTTCTTGCAGGCGCTTCATGGCGTTGCAAAAATGACTATTGCCATTGAACCTTCAAAACATTTTCACCAAACGCTTCAAAAAACAAATACCCATGTTTTTTCTTATGGAAAAGACTTATGCCAAAGCGGTATCAAAATAGATGTCGCAACCTCTTTTGATGTCATCGAGCATGTCAGCGACCCTGTAACGTATCTTCGAGAAATTTACGATGCCTTAGAGAGTGGCGCTAAACTCTATCTTAAAACACCTAATCATGAAGATATCATACATGCTATGATTCCCGAGGCGTATGATGCGTTTAATTACCGCACGGCACATCTTTTTTATTTCAATAAAACTTCCCTCCATTATGCATTGCAAAAGGCAGGATTTCAAGAGTTTAGTATTTCGTATGTCCATGATTATGACATTTCAAATCTCCTTTTTTGGCTTAAAGAACAACGTCCAACAGGATTGGCGAAAAGCGATATATTTGATGCTGCTTTTAATGATATGTATAGAAATTATTTGCAAAGTAAAGGCTTGGCAAGTCACTTGTGGGTCGAGGCAATCAGATGAAAAAGAGCTTTAAAGTGAGTTATGATGTTTGCACATTTTGTAACCATCAATGCAGCTTTTGCTCCAATGCAGACCCACGGACTCTTAAAGCCAAAACAAGCAAAGAGGAATTTGAACACGTTATGGATAACCTTTGTAAATCCATAGATATTCACAGCCTTTCTCTTTCGGCAAAAGGGGAAGTGCTTTTAAATAGAGATTTAGAAGCCATTATTATGCTTGCAAAACAAAAATATGCCATTGAGTATGTTTATTGCAGCACAAACGGTTCTTTACTGGATGCAAAACGTATCGAGACGCTTGTAAAATCAGGGATAGATAGCATCAAATTTTCGATTAATGCTCTTGATAGAGAGTCATATGCGAAAATCCATCTCAAAGATGACTTTGACAAGGTAATAGAGAATCTTCGTATGCTTTTAGAGATGAAGCGAGCGTTGCAATCGCCACTTAAAGTTTTTATCTCTGTTGTTTCGGATATGCCAAAATCTTTTTTTGAAGAGGGGTTTTTAGAACTTCTTGGAGACCTCTTTAGGGAAGTGAATACTATTTTTACTTATGCTTTGCAATACACCCCTAAAAGTGAAGTGAGTGCTACGGCGGTTGTGGATGCAAAAAACTGCTTGATTAATCCTTTTGGTGAAATCTATATAAATTCCGATGGAAGTTTGGGATTTTGTTGCAAGGATTATTTTGACACAATCAATTTTGGCTCATTATTGGAAAATGATTTTTTAACACTTTATGAAGCTAAAGAGTATACACAGATGCGCGAACGTTTCATAGAAAATCGTTTTGAAGAGGGTTCGTTGTGTTATAATTGTTTACTATTTGAAGGGTTGAAAAAATGAAGGTACTCATACTCGCAGGGGGCTATGGCACGCGTCTTTCAGAGGAGACGGATATCCGTCCAAAACCTATGATAGAGATTGGTGGAAAGCCAATCTTATGGCATATTATGAAGATATACTCTCATTATGGATTTAACGATTTTATTATTTTGCTCGGCTATAAGGGCTATTATATTAAAGAGTATTTTGCAAACTATTTTTTACATCAAAGTGATATTACAATCGATATGAGGAATGGACATACTGAAATACACAATAACAGTTCTGAGCCATGGAAAGTAACATTAATCGATACTGGATTGGAAAGTATGACGGGCGGACGGATTAAAAGAGCGAAAGCGTATATAAATAGTGAGACATTTATGCTCACATATGGAGATGGAGTCAGTGACGTTAATATACATGAACTTGTAGCATTTCACAAGCAAAACAAGAAACAAGCGACCATGACGGCAATTCAACCAGCGGGACGATTTGGGGCATTAGACATTGAAACAAACCTCGTGAAAGAGTTTATTGAAAAACCATCTGGAGATGGAAACTGGATCAATGGTGGTTTTATGGTTTGCGAGCCAGAAGTTTTGGATATGATTGAAAATGATGCAACTGTTTTTGAACAACTTCCTCTGCAAACACTTGCTAAAAGTGGGGAATTATTTGCTTATAAACACATAGGTTTTTGGCATTGTATGGATACCTTACGCGACAAAATAGCGCTTAATGATTTATGGGACAAAAATAAGGCTCCTTGGAAAGTATGGTGATGGATTCTCTCTTTGGTGGAATTTATAAAAATAAAACAGTTCTTGTCACAGGGCATACAGGCTTTAAAGGTTCTTGGCTTGTTTATTGGTTACAAAAGATGGGTGCAAATGTTGTTGGATATTCTCTTGAAGCTCCAACGACTCCAAATCATATCTCTTTGTTAGGTCTTGATATAGTTTCCATTATCGGGGATATTCGAGATATGAATACATTAAATCAGACTTTTGAAACTTATAAACCAGATATAGTATTTCATCTGGCTGCGCAAGCTCTTGTGAGACTTTCTTATGAGAATCCTATAGAAACATATGAAACAAATGTGATGGGAACACTAAAAGTATTTGAAGCATGCAAAAAACATAATGTAAAAGCCATAGTCAATATAACAAGCGATAAAGCTTATGAAAACAGAGAATGGGTATGGGGTTATCGAGAAGAAGATCGCTTAGGTGGATATGACCCGTATAGTTCGAGCAAAGCTTGTGCTGACTTGCTAACTAATTCATATCGAAACTCCTATTTTAATCCTAAAGAATACAAAAAAACTCATAACACACTTCTTGCTACATGTAGGGCAGGAAATGTTATAGGTGGAGGAGATTGGGCAAAAGATAGGCTTATAACAGATATTATGCTTTCAGTCTCCCAAAATAAAAAAGTGACTATTAGAAATCCATACGCCACAAGACCTTGGCAACATGTTCTAGAGCCGCTTAGTGGATACTTATATGTAGGACAAACACTGCTTGAAGAAAAAGTAGAGTTTGCTGGAGCATGGAACTTTGGACCAAGTGATGAGGGAGCGATAACGGTAGAAGAAATTGTTAAAAACGTAAAAAAATATTGGAATAAGATAGATTATCAAATAGAGCAGAAAGTAGATCAATATCATGAAGCAAATTTTTTAAGACTCGATTGTTCTAAGGCTCATATATTGTTACAATGGAAGAATGTTTGGAATACACAAGTAACATTTGAAACTACAGTGCTCTGGTATAAATCTTACTATGAAGAGGGTCGAGTATTAACAAAAGAAAATCTGAAATCTTATATTGAAGATGCTAAAAGTAAATCTTTAGACTGGGCAATTTAGATGAACTTTCAAGAATCTTCAAGCATAAAATTTAAGCAGATATGGAAGGATAAATACCTAAAAACGATTATGGCTTTTGCTGATGTTGATGGTGAAACTCTGTATAAACGTATTGGAAGTACTAAGTCTAGATATTGGAAGGTGAAGTAGGATGCAAAAGCTAATCTTTACACCAACACCACTTTCTGAGGCGTATCTTGTGCATTCAAAAAGTTTTGAAGATGAGAGAGGAAGTTTCTCAAGAGTGTTTTGCATAGAAGAGTTTTTTGATATCTTTAAAGGTAATATTGCACAGATAAATCATTCTGTCACTTTAACAAAAGGTTCGCTTCGAGGGATGCACTTTCAGTATCCTCCGCATGCAGAAGCGAAGATGGTAAAATGCATCAAAGGAAGTGTTTATGATGTTATAGTAGATATTCGTCAAAATTCACCTACTTTTTTGCAATGGTTTGGTACTACTCTTTCTGCTAATAATCAAAGCATGATCTATATTCCAGAAGGTTTTGCACATGGGTTTCAAACTCTTGAAGATCATACTGAACTGCTTTATTTACATAGTAAGGTATATACACCAGAATACGAAGGTGCACTCAATTCTTTCGATGAAACTCTCAATATTAATTGGCCATTGCCTATATCTAATATCTCCGAAAAGGATAGAGCGCACCCTATGATTCAAAAAGATTTTAAAGGTGTAATAGTATGAATTGCCGATTTTGTAAAGAAAAAGTAGAAGATATATTCGTGGATCTTGTGAATGCTCCTGCTTCAAACTCTTTTTTAACAAAAGAGCAGCTTGATGAACCGGAAATATTTTATCCGTTAAAAATCTATGTATGCTCTAAATGTAAGCTAGTTCAGATTGATGAATATAAAAAATCTGATGATATCTTTGATGCAGATTATGCGTATTTTAGTTCTTACTCCACAAGTTGGCTTCATCACGCAAAAGAGTATGTCGGTATGATAAGCAAAAAGCTAAGTTTAGATGAAAATTCGTTGGTAACAGAAATAGCATCAAATGATGGTTATTTGCTGCAATATTTTCAAGAGTTAAATATTCCAAATATTGGAGTAGAACCAACAGCTTCAACGGCAAAAGTTGCCAAAGAGAAAGGTATAGAAGTAATAGAAGATTTTTTTGGGAGTAGATTGGCGAAAACTTTAAATAAGTCAGATTTAATTTTAGGCAATAATGTATTGGCTCACGTACCAAATATTAACGATTTTGTGCAGGGCTTGAAAATAGCCTTGAAAAGTGCTGGAACTATTACGATGGAGTTTCCTCATCTTCTTAATCTCATTAATGAAAATCAATTTGATACTATCTATCATGAGCATTTTTCTTATCTTTCGCTTTATACGGTAAAACAGATCTTTGAAGCACAAAATTTAAAAATTTATGATGTAGAAAAACTCTCTACACATGGAGGAAGTTTGCGAATATATGCTACACATTTTGAAAATAATAATCTGCATATATCAATGAATGTCAGTAGTCTTTTGGATGAAGAAAAAAGATTTGGGCTTTTTGATATGGCTGTATATAAAAATTTTCAAGAAAAAGCAAATAAAGTAAAATATGATTTAGTCGATTTTCTTTTGCAAGTGAAAAGAGAAGAAAAGAAAGTAGTTGCATATGGAGCAGCGGCAAAAGGAAATACGCTTTTAAACTATGTTGGTATAAAAAATGATTTGATAGCGTTTGTGGTAGATAAATCACCATACAAGCAAGAAAAGTATTTACCTGCAAGCCATATACCAGTGGTTGATGAGGTGGACATCATAAAAGTTAAGCCAGATTATATTTTAATTTTACCTTGGAACATCAAAGAAGAGATTATAAGTCAATTGAATTATGTGAAAGAGTGGAATTGTAAATTTGTGCTTGCAGTCCCGAAATTGGAGATTGTTACGTGAAAAAAATTCTATATTCTAAACCAAGTATTGGTGCATTGGAAAAAAAATATGTTTGTGATGCTATAGAAAATGGATGGGGTGAAAAATGTTATGATTATATCTATAAGTTTCAAGATAGTTATAAAGATTATTTAGGCGTAAAACATGCGATGGCAACATCTAGTTGTACAGGTGCTATACATATCGCTTTAAAAACAATAAAAATTGAAGCAGGTGATGAAGTTATTGTACCAGATGCTACTTGGGTGGCCTCAGTCGCACCTATAACTTATCTTTGTGCAAAACCTGTGTTTGTTGATGTCCTTGATGATACTTGGTGTATTGACCCAAAAGAGATTGAAAAAGCTATTACTCCAAAAACAAAAGCTATTATAGCGGTTCATTTATATGGTAGTGTATGTGAAATGGATGAAATTATGGCCATAGCTAAGAAGCATAACCTTTATGTAATTGAAGATAGTGCAGAAGCCATAGGCAGTGATTATAAAGGCAAAAAAACGGGAAGCATTGGTGATTTTGGTGTGTTCTCTTTTCATGGAACCAAAACAATAACAACAGGTGAAGGTGGCATGCTTGTTACAAATAGTGATAGGCTATATGAAACAGCTTTGATACTACATGACCATGGTAGAGACCCAAAAATAAAAAAAATGTTTTGGGCTGAAAAAATCGGATTCAAGTACAAGATGTCAAATCTTCAAGCTGCTTTAGGTTATGCGCAAATGCAAAGAGTAAAAGAGCTTGTAAATAAAAAAATAGAGATATTTAACATATATAAAAAAGAGTTATCTCAGATAGATGGTATTCAAATAAATTATGAGCAAGAATATGTTAAAAACTCCTATTGGATGCCAACAATTATACTTGATGAAAGACTCAATATTGATAGAGATGAATTTATTGCTTATTTAAATGGACATGGAATTGGAGCAAGACCATTTTTTTATCCTGTAAGTACTTTTCCTGAGTTTAAACACAAAGAAAAGAATATTGTTAGCAATAGATTATCAAAGCTGGGAATTAATTTACCAAGTAGCTTTGATATGTTATATGCAGATATTAAGCTAGTATGCTCAAAAGTTATTGAATATTTACAAAGGACGTAATATGGAACAATCTGATAGCAAAAATTATTTAAGTTCTGAAAAGGAATATTTTTTAAATATTGAGAATTACTTTAATAACAGTAGTGGCACCTTTAGTGAAAAGTTACATGCTTTTCCTCGCTTTGTTCCTAGACAATATTTGGCTTATTTTTTGGCAAGAACAGAGATTTATAAAAAAATACTATCTCTGCACGGTTCAATTTTTGATTTTGGTGTATACAGAGGATCAAGTCTTTTTACATGGAATCAATTAGCTACCATATATGAACCATACAATCATCTTAGAAAAATAATTGGTTTTGACTCCTTTAAAGGTTTTTCAGAAATTAAAGAACATGATATTGCAAAAAAAGAGTTTAAGTTAAAATTTGAAGGTGGAATGAAGTTTGAAAATGGTTATCAAGAATTGAATAGAGGTATAGACTTGATGAATTTAAACAGACCTCTTGGACATGTAAATAATAGTGATATTATCAACGGTATTCTACCTGAAACATTGAAAAACTATTTAGAAGACCATCCTGAGACAATTGTTTCTTTAGCAAATTTTGGGTTAGGTTTATACGAACCAACAGTCGAAATATTGAAGTTACTGAAGCCAAGAATGCAAAAAGGGACTGTTTTAGTATTAGAAGATTTAAATCAAGAGAATTGGCCGGGAGAAACTAAAGCTTTATTTGAAGTATTTAATGCTACAGAAATACATTTGGAAAGATTTCCTTTTAGTCCACACATTAGCTATATGATTATTGGTGGAAGTGAATAATGAGAAAGAAAGTAGCTATTATAGGGGCATCAGTAGGTGGTTTGATTTCTGCTAAGTTACTTCAAAGCAAAGGTTATAACGTTACTATCTTTGAAAAATCAAATAGTGTAGGAGGTATGTATTCAAAAGTAGATACACCTTTTGGTAGATTTGAATTAGGCATGCATGTTTTATATGTGAATGATGAGCAAAGAGAAGTATTATATGAGTTGTATGGAGTTGATTATTTTTTAGAAAGAAATGGTACGGATGTAGACCTTGGGGCATCTTTTTTTGACAATCAATTATATATGAATTCAATTTATCCAAATATAATTAATACAAGATATGCAACTACAGTTTTAAAACATTTAAGTGATGAAAAGTCAACGAGAGACATAATTCCTTATAATGTTGTTGAAGCACTAAAAATTAGATTCGGTAGTGAGTATACAATTGATATTGCAGTTAAAATCTTAGAAGGGTTATGGGGGACAGAAGCTAATTTACTTTCAGAAGGTGCTATTCATAGTTTTTATGATTTAAGAAGAGTTGTAGCAGTTGGACAAGAAGAAGCTATAAAATTAAAAAAAAATAAAGATTTTGATAATGTTATTGCTTGGCCTGATCAAACAAATGTAATTGGAAAAATATTTGATAATCGAACAGCCCTTTTTTTTAAGTATCTTGACAAAGAACCATTTATAGTTTCAAAAATAGAAGATAATGATATAAATTTGTCTTTAAATCAAAATATTTATTTGAAAAATGACGAGTTTTATAGTAATGATCTTAATCTTAATAAAGACTATGATGCCATGATATTAACTGCACCTATTCATAGTCTGATAGAGAAGGACATGGAAGAAAAGATTGATTATGGAAAATTAGCAATCTATTATTTTGAGTTAGAAAATAGTATCAAAGATAGTGTTCCAGTCTATTATGTTTTAGGACATGATGAAAATGTCCTTTTTTCTAGGATGGTTAATTATGATGCATATAATGAAGATTATCCAAAAAAAGTAATTTCAGCTGAAGTTTTATACAGCGATATAGAACCTGATGTGCAACAGGTTATTGAAGGTGTTGAAAAGGTACATCCCAGTATTAAAGTTAAAAATCATTATAAATATCCTAACGTATTAAAAGTTCCATTACCAACTGTGAAAAATCATGAATTATTTCAAGAACAAATATTAAGAATTAAAAATAATCTAAAAGAGAAGTACTTTAAAGATTCTGGCATGAGAACGGATTTGGGAAGGTTTTTTTCGCACGATACTATTAGAGAGGCTTATAATGCAACCTTGGAATTATAGTAATGAAATTTTAGAAATAAAGAACGTTCCCTTTTATTGGAGATTAAAAGAAAACTCTTCTGAACATCACATTTTACCAAGTAACATGGATTTTCGTTTTGCACTAAATAAAGAATTCGGATATTTCGAATATCGTCTATCTGAATATGAAAAAAACATGATTAGTTCGGCATATAAAGAAAATGAAAATATAGGATTTATGAAACTTGATTCTGGTCAAATAGGTACTTATGGTGCTAGTTCAAACAATTTTTTTGTAAATATAGCTAAAAAATATAGACCTAAAGATATCTTAGAAATAGGATGTGGATCTGGCTTGACTATAGTAGAGTTAAATAAAAATGGTTTTTTTGCAGAAGGTATTGATCCATCAGAGTACTCAAAAAAATGCAGTAATGAATTTAGATTTCCATTGATAGAAGGTTTTTTTCCAATTGCATTAGGCGATAAAAAGTATGATATGATTTTTTGCAATGATGTGTATGAGCACGTTTTTAATGTTTTTGAATTTTCTAAAGAGGTTTTTAATAGTTTGAGAGAAGATGGTATATTTTGTATTTCGACAACAAATTCTACTAAATCAATTAAGATTGGAGATATATCTATGTTGGAACACCAACATGTAAATATGTTTACGGACTATTCTATAGATAAAATACTTAGAGCTGTTGGATTCAATCATGTTGAAATAACAAAAGGAACATATGGAAATACACTGCAGGTATCTGCTAGACGTTCGAAATTAAGCAACAATTTTAATGAGATGACAGAAATTGATACTCGTTTGTTTTTTGAAAAAGCTGTGAAAAACATTGAAAAGTTTGGAACGTTTTATAAAAAATATGAGAATGTTGGTTTCTATGTTCCTCTTAGATCTTTTGGTTATATGGCAACAGTAAATGCACATAATAATATGATTTATGATTCAAATAAGTCATGGCATAACAAGTATATAGATGGATATTCCAAACCAATATCTAATCCAATAGAAATATCAAGTAATAAACCCGATGCAATCTTTGTAGGCTCCTTAACATTCTTTGATGAGATAAAAGAAACATGTAAAAAATTTGGAATAACTGAGGTCTTTAGTATTGAAGAACTTTAGTAAATCAGTAGTCATTACGCAACCAATGTTTTTTCCTTGGGTCGGAATGTTTGAGCAATTTTTACTTGCAGATGAAATTATTTTTTATGATGATGTGCAGTTTTCCAAAGGAAGTTTTACAAATAGAGTCCAAATTAAAACTCAATATGGCATGAAATGGTTAACTGTCCCGTTAGAAAATTTAACACTTGGACAAAGAATTAATGAAGTAAAGATTTTAAACATATCACCATTTAAAGAAAAACATTTGAGTTTTTTGGAAAATATATATAGAAATCATCCATACAAATATGATGCTTTAGAAATGGTAGATAGTGTTTATTCAATTCAATATGAAAAAATATCTGAGTTAAGCAAAAGAACAATATTAGAAATATTAGCTTATTTTAATATAAAAAAAAGTTTTCACAACTCATCCGAATTAGATATTGGAGGTGTTAGTTCTGATAGAGTATTAGAAATTGTAAAATATTTTTCAGGAGACACTTACATAACAGGACATGGAGCTAAAAATTACCTAAAACATTCATTGTTTGAAAAGTATAATATAGAAGTGAAATATATGAAATATAGGATGAATCAATATACTCAATTACACGGTGATTTTACTCCATACGTGTCTATTCTTGATTTAGTAGCGAATGAAGGTAAAAAAGGAATTGAGTATATGAATTCAGAAACAGTTAATTGGAAGGAGTTCGTAGATGAATGAAATAGAACTATTTAATAAAGAAAAGCAAAAAAATATAAACTTGCTTGCTAGTAAAAAAAACAATGGTATAGACCTTATAAAAAATTCTATGATTGATACGAATTACACGTATAATTTTACTTGGATGGGTAGACCAATCATACAGTTACCTCAGGATATAATTGCCATGCAAGAAATTATATGGGATGTTAAACCAGATATGATTGTCGAAACTGGTATTGCCCATGGGGGTTCATTGATATTTAGTGCATCTATGCTCACGCTTCTTGAAGCTTGTGGAGAGATAGAAAATGGTCAAGTTTTAGGAATTGATATAGATATACGAGAACATAACAGAAAAGCTATCGAAGCTCATCCAATGAGTAAAAAAATCATGATGTTTCAAGGTTCAAGTATAGATGATGATATGATCATCAAAGTGCATGAGTTTGCAAAAAAAGGGAAAAAAATACTTGTTTGTTTAGATAGTAACCATACACATGAACACGTTTTAGCTGAGCTAAAAGCATATGCACCTCTCGTAAGTGTCGGAAGCTATTGTGTCGTTTTTGATACTTTAATTGAAGATTTACCAGAAGATATATTTAATAATAGACCGTGGGGAAAAAGAAATAATCCAAAAACAGCAGTGTGGGAGTTTTTGAAAGAAAATGATGATTTTGTACTTGATAAAGATATTGAAAATAAACTTTTGATTACTGTAGCACCCGATGGATATTTAATGCGAGTGAAATAATTTATGTATTCTAAAGATTCAATCAATGATTTTACAATCATTATTCTATCATTAAATAGACATAACTATTTAGAAAGAATTTTAGAGTTTTATGAAAATTATGATGTAAATATCAAAATAGTTGATTCTTCTATCAATAGATTTCATTCAAATATATTGCTAAAACAAAATATAGAATATATTCATATACCAAATATGGAAATTTTGGATAAAGTTATCTATGCATTGGAAGATATAAAAACAAAATACGTCGTATTTTGTGCTGACGATGATTTTATCTTTGTAGATGCTATCAAAAGTTGTTGTAGTTTTTTAGAGAACAATCATGATTATGTTTGTGCACAAGGAAGACTGATAACTTTTAAATACAGCACTAAAGATAATGAGTTAGAATTTATCATAGAAAACTACTTTAAAATAGGTGAAGATAAAATTACTTCTAGTAATGTTGTTACTAGACTTTTAAATTTTTCTAACCCTTATAGACATACATTTTATGGAGTTCATAGAACCGATAATTGAACCCTCTGAATAAACCCAAAAAAATATCCATAAGCACCGATTAGATAAAATAAGAGATATAGAAGACGCAGGAAGGTCAGTATGCAGCTAAGTTTTTTCGATTACGTACTGGAGTATCAGG
>Ga0265294_10004007_pt1 | contig 18550 bp, 18 predicted proteins | sample MunlanPumphouse3_FD_192504 | JGI IMG/M metagenome (GOLD analysis project Ga0265294, IMG submission 192504) | Groundwater microbial communities from a municipal landfill in Southern Ontario, Canada - Pumphouse #3 | ecosystem: Environmental > Aquatic > Deep subsurface > Groundwater | place...
GGGTCGGGGTCGGTATCGGGGTCGACCTCGTACGCTTTTCGATACCGATACCGATACCGACCCCGACTCCGACCCCAAGTTACAGGCACGAAACTGTGACAAAATGGCCGAGTTATAGGCAAGGAGCAATGCAAGAGTTGTCGTTCGTTATGTCGCTCATAGAGCGACTACTACAGATGCGCCGCACTGCGGAATGCAAAATTTGTCGTTCGGTGTAGTAGCCGCTCTATGAGCGGCATTTTCGCGTTATGTCGCTCATAGAGCGACTACTACAGATGCGCCGCACTGCGGAATGCAAAATTTGTCGTTCGGTGTAGTAGTCGCTCTATGAGCGGCATTGCATGTTTTGTGTCGCTAGTAGAGCGGTTTCGGTTGACGATGATGTGCGACCCGCCTTCCAGTCGTTCGGCGTGGCATGCGATAGCGGATTACAATTGAAAAATCCGTCCTTGCAAATCGTCGACCATCATCGTCGCCGCCATTGTAAACCGAAGCCGCGGCCTCCCTCCGCGCTATGCGCGGGCCTAAGAGGGTGGAGACATGAAAAGGATCAACAAAAGATCGACAAAGTTTACGACAAAGAAAAAAATACCTTAAACCATTCGAAGTTACTGGTAAGGCAAGAAACCCTGAATTCTGACTACTAAAAAGTTACACAATGACCTACTCTCTCATAACTCTTTCACACAATAAACTGGAGTGTACCCGACGCTGTTTGACGGCTCTGATCACCAAAACGATCTGCGATGCCCCCTGGGAGATGATCGTGGTTGACAACGGCTCCACTGATGGCAGCAAAGATTGGTGTGACACAGAGCTCAAGCAGCTCGGAGCTGCCCACAACATCCCTGTCACAGTTCTGCACAACCAGGGAAATATCGGCTGCTCTTTTGCCCGCAATCAGGCGATCAATGTTGCCAGGGGTAAGTATCTGCTCTTTGCCGACAATGATATCACGCCCCGCACCCGCAACTGGCTGCCTGCCATGCGGAAGTTGCTGAACTCTGACCCCTCCATCGGCATGGTTGGCCCCAAGATGGTCTACCCTTGGCAGCCCCACCCGATTCAGTGCGCGGGCGTAGGCATCTCCAAACGCGGGCGTGTCTGCTTTCTGGGACGGGGTGAGCCGCGCGAAGCACTTGCCTTCAATCAACAACGCGAGGTGCAGTGCCTGATCAGCGCATGTCTGATCATCCCGGCGGCTTTGATCCAGCAGTACGGCGGTTTTGATGAGGCATTTCATCCAGTCCAGTTCGAGGACTTTGATCTCTGCTACCGTCTGCGCGCCGCTGGCTACAAGGCGATCTACACCCCCTCTGTTGAGATATATCACTTTGAGAGCGTCACCACCCAAGGAACACCGGCAGTGCGCAATCAGGCGATTGTGATCCGCAATGGACTGCTTTTCCAGCAACGCTGGAAACACATGTTTGTTGACGAATCAGGCCCTGCTGAAGAGGAGTGCCGCTGGCGTGAGATCCCGAGTGTGCCTTTCAGCTCGATCGACGAATTGACGGTTTTTTAAGCGCAGCTACTGTTAATATCTTGTTATAGAGAGTCTCTGTTCCGAAACGTCAGGTCTGCATTTAGATAGAGATTTTATCACTTGCGATCCTTCGCTACTTTAAGGTACGATAAAACCTTTGATAGTATTATTCTTTAGCAGGATTTGTATGACAATCAGAGGTTTGTTGGATAACGCGGTTGCCAGGTGGCCTTCCCGCATAGCGGTTCGCTATCGGGATGGAGATGAGTGGCAGAGTTTGAGCTACGGCGAGCTGTATCAAGGCATCCAGCAGAGTGCTGAGGCCTTCGGCGACCTGGGGGTCGACCCCAAGGTTGACCGGGTCGCGTTGATGCTCGAAAACGGTCCTATATGGGTGGAGAGCTATTTGGCATTGGCTGGAGCGGGCGTGGCGGTTGTTCCAATTGACTCCAAGCTGCGTCCAGCGGAGGTTGTCTATATTTTGAGAGACTCCGGTGCTGCCGTGCTGCTGGCGCAAGCAGGCCACCTTGAAATGATCCGCGAGATCGCCGCTGGCCTGCCGGAGTTACGCTGCGCTGTGATTGCGGATGCTTTCTGTAAAACCGTTTTTGATGTTTCCGCTCTGGCGCTGCACGGTTATGCTGATTTGAAAGCAGGGGTCCAAGCACATGATAAGTTAAGTTGGTATGCAACGCATAAACCAGCTGAGCAGCAGATTGCCTCGATTATCTACACCTCCGGGACCATGGGTCAGCCCAAGGGGGCGATGCTTTCGCACAATAACTTCTGCAGCGATGTTTCAGGCGCGCTTGAGGCAGTGGAGCATGTTTTGACCCATACGGATGACTTTCTGGTTGTCCTGCCCCTTTTCCACTCTTTCTCTTTTACCGGCAACCTTCTGCTGGCAGTGGCCAATGGGTGCGGGTTGTTTTTTGTGGAGAGCTTGCGCACTGTGAGTCAGGATATCAAGCACTTGCAACCCACTATTTTGATGGCTGTGCCGCTCTTGGCAGAGAAGTTGTTGGTCAAGATTGAAAGCAAGATCCAGAGCAAGCGCCTGGCGCGCTGGATGCTTAAATTAGGTTTGGGGCGGTTGGTTGGCAGAGCGGTGCGCAAGGAGTTGGGAGGACGGCTGCGGTATATAATCACCGGTGGTGCTCCTTGCCCGATTGGTATCCTCAAGGGCTTTAAGCGGCTGGGCATTCCCATGGTGGAAGGGTATGGTCTGACAGAGTGCTCGCCAGTGGTGAGCATTCCGAAGTTGACTGAGCCAAGAATTGGGACAATTGGCAAAAAACTGCCGAACATTGAGGTGCGCTTGGCGGATCAGAATGCGCAGGGGGTGGGCGAGCTGCAGGTGCGCGGCCCGATTGTGATGAAAGGTTATTACAAGAACACCGAGGCCACGCGTGAGGCCTTTGATGGCGAGTGGTTTAAAACCGGCGATCTGGCGCAGATGGATCAGAATGGATTTATCTCCATCTGCGGACGCAAGAAGGCGCTGATCGTCAATCGTGAGGGTAAAAACATCTATCCCGAGGAGGTGGAAAATACTGTCGCGCTTGATCCGCTGTTGCGCGATCTGGTTGTGATCGGATACCGAGTGGGGGATGATCCGGGGGAGCGGGTTGGCGCGATTGTAGTGCCGGAGCCGGATCTCCTGCGAGCTGAGCTGGGTGCGGCAGCTGATGATCCGGCGGCTGTTGAGGGGTTTGTCCGGCAGCGGCTGGCGCAACAGTGCGCGCAGCTGGCAACGTACAAGCATCCGCGCAAGGTGGAGGTTAGGGCGGAGGCACTGGAACGCACCTCAGTTCAGAAGGTGAAGCGCATCCTGTATCAGGGCGCGCTGGATGAGCGGAGGGTGCGCTGCGAAAAAACGAAGGAGTAACTCACCAAAGAGGTCAAGTTACAGGCAAGGATTACGATTAGGATTCCCTCCCTCCTGATCACAATCCTAATCATAATCCTAATCCAGCAGAGCAAGGATTTGCGCGAGGCATCCTTGGGTGTCGCTGAAGTCCGGGAGCACCAGGTCTGCGCCGGCCGCCGCTAGTTCTGCGGCGGAGACCCATCCGGTGGCGGTTGCCAGTGCGACCAGGTTGTTTGATTTAGCAGCTTTGATATCCAGCGGGGTGTCGCCAATCAGCATGGCAATCGGGGCGTGGGAGGGGGCGCGTGCGCGGGCGATTTTAGTGATTTCGCAGCGGTCGTGGTGATCGTCGCCATAGGCTCCAAAGCTGAAAAACCTGTCAATGCCAGCATGCCGCAGCTTGCTCCATGCCGTGGGCCGGATATTGCCGGTGACAATTCCGAGCGGTAATCCAGCCTCACGCAGCGCGGCCAGGAGCTGCGGCACACCGGGGTAAATATGCGGTTTGGTCTGCGAGAGCCCTTGGTCGATCTCCTGCGTTAGCCGCAGGAAGAAATGTTCTTCCTGGGCGGTTGTGTTCTCAAGATTGCACTCCTGAGCCATTGTGCGCACTATATTGGAGTCAGTGGCACCAACAAAGTAGAGCTTCCTGACATCCGGGTAAGGTGTGTTGTAGGCAGCTTCAAAGGCAACACCGAACGCTTCGCGTCCCACGCCGCGGGCATATAAAAGAGTTCCGTCGATGTCAAAGATGATGGATGGACGTTTGTTCATAGAGTTAAGCATAATACTATTCATATCCATGAAGCGGCAATCAAAAAATTCTGGCTCAACGTTTAATATCCAATTTAGCCTTGATAAATATCCGCTAAGTTTATTATAGTACTGTTTATGAAAAAAATTTTATCTCTATTATTTGTACCGGTTATGTTTTATGCATCTTTTATTAATGCTACGGACTTGCCATTGCGAGTGGGACATGCTCAGACTCAGGAAGAGGCTGTCAAAGAGCTTGCTGAATTTAAGAGCGCCTACTCTGACTTGGCTGGATGGAAAAAGCGTCGGGCGAATTTATTAGCAGGCATTTTAGCAGGTGCAAGGCTGACAGCCCTTCCAGAAAAAACAGAGCTAAAGCCACAGTTCTCTAATAAGCGGATTTATAATGGTTATATGGCTGAAAGTGTGGCCTTTCAGAGTTCTCCTGGTTTTTATGTTACTGGCACTCTTTATCGACCAACGGATTTCAAAGGCCCTCTGGCTGGCATTCTGTGTCCACATGGACACGCAGGGCGTTTTCGTGAGTCACGTCAGGCACGTTGTGCGGTGCTGGCGAAAATGGGAGCAGCGGTTCTTTTGTATGACATGGTAGGTTATGGTGATACCAAAGAAGCTGGCTGGATACATCGCGAAACCCCGGAAGTTCTGCGTTTGCAGACATGGAACAGTATACGCGCACTGGACTTTGTTCTAACGCTTCCTAAAGTGGATCCGCAGCGAATTGGCATGACCGGTTGCTCCGGCGGGGGAACTCAGACATTTATTTTAACGGCTGTTGATCAACGTATTGCTGTAAGTGTTCCGGTATGTCAGATTTCCGCCCATTTTTTTGGAGGGTGTGAATGCGAGAGTGGCATGCCGATTCATTGGAGCAAAACACATAAAACCAGTAATGTGGAGATTGCTGCAATGGCCGCCCCGCGTCCTTTGATGATGATATCCAATGGACATGACTGGACCGTGAATACACCCAATGTGGAATTTCCCTATGTTAAGCAGGTATATGAGCTTTACGGAGCTGGTGATAAAGTTGAGAACGCTCACTTTGCTGAAGAGAAACATGACTATGGCGTTTCCAAAAGAATGGCTGCATATCCATTTTTAGCTAAACACCTTAAGCTTGATCTCAGTCGGGTGACCGGTGCCGATGGTAAAATTGATGAATCTTTTCTGGTGCCCGAAACCCGCGCTCAGATGCTTGTGTTTGGCAAAAAAAATCCCTGGCCTAAAGATGCGGTTAAGCCCAATTCAAAGCTGCCGTGAAGCGGCAATCAAAACAGCAGCCAACTTTGTTTCGCGCTCCTGTAAGGTCACCACTCACTACGAATTCAAAATCCTGTCGCCTGAATTCCGAGTGTGCTTCAAATATTGAAGCACACTCGGTTTAAAGTTGTATCTGAACCAAGATTACGGTATAAATCCGATAGTATATAGATGAGAAAATGAGTTTTGGGGTTAAGCATGCGAAAAATTGAGCTGTCAGGTGAGTGGGCCTTGTTTAAAGGAGGTCAGAAACAAAGCAATTCGGCTTATATTCCAGGGTGTATTCATGGTTCACTCTTTGACGAGGGCGTGATCAAAGACCCTTTTGCTGCTCAGAATCTGTCCGAGATGGTGGAGTTGCTGCAAGACACCTGGAGTTATGAAAAGGTTTTTGTAGCTGAGGATCTCTCAGACTATGATCAGGTCGTTTTATGTTTTGGCGGATTTACAGCACCGGCAGAGATATCACTCAACAATAAAAAGATCGCCACTACAGTTGAGCGCTTTAGCGCAGTTGAATTTTCGGTTAAAGAATTTATCCTGGCCGGGAAGAACTCTTTAGTTGTGAAATTTCCCTCCTTGCCGCAGGCGGCTAACGACAGCTCTTGGAATGAGGCAGGCGCGCCCTTGATTGCGGAGAGCTTTGGTATCTGGGGCGATGTCTCTGTGCGGGCCTATGCGCGGGCCAGAATATCGGATGTTCTGATAGAAACAAAGCTGATCTCCGCCACAACTGCGAGCGTCAGCATTCAGGTTGAGGTGGAGTACTACTCTTCTGTGAATGCGTTGGAGGTCATGGCGCGCATCTGCTCCAAAGGAAATATCCTGAGTGAGATGCGCGAGGAGGTTGTCGAGCGGCGTACTGTGCAGCGTTGCTGTACCAATGGTCAATACATGCTGATCAAGGGAGCAGAGTGGGTGCCGGCTGATTTGTATGTGGCGCGGTTGACGCGCGTGGAGTATAGGCCATCCGGTGTGCCGCTTTCATCTCTCGCATCAGGATGATATTAAAATGATGATCAGGGCAACAAGGTCTCTTGGAATGTGGTCCTATTTTGTAAGCCTTGGGAGTTGGAGTTTCAGTCCCCTCGTATGCGGGCGGAGATCCGCAAGCTTGATGAAAGCAGTTATGCGGTGATCCTGATCAGCAAGACACCGGCGATGTGGGCCTGGGTTACGCTGGAGGGTATGGATGCGGTCTATAGCGACAATTTTTTCTGCATGGAACCTGCCAAGCCGTTCAGTGTGAAAATTACTCCGAAAACACGCATTAAGCTGGACCAGTTCCGGCAGTGTTTTCGGATTGGTTCGCTGCGTGACACCTGTCAGGAGCGCGGCGAGCTACTGCAGATGCGCGCCGCCTCTGCTAAAAAATGATGAGGTAACTCGACCAAGTGGGCGAAAAAGATAAGGGGGTAGCTTGAAGTTCGGCAGCATAGAGATCGGAAGTCGTGAAGTCGTGAACTTTGGCGCGAACTTTGTCGGAAATAAATGAGCGGGAAGGATCGACAAAGTTCACGACAAAGAGAAAAAACACATGGAAAACATAACCCACAACCCCCAATCCCTTCCACTCCCTAGCAATGTTCAACTTTGACTTACATATTCACTCGTGTCTCTCGCCCTGCGGGGATTTGGAGAGTTCGCCAATGGCGATTGTCCGCCGAGCCAAGCGTGTGGGGCTGAACGGCGTGATGGTTGCTGACCACAACTCTTCGCGCAACTCCCCTGCTGTGGCCGAGGCCTGCCAACGAGAGGGATTGCAAGCACTCTTTGGAATGGAGCTGATGACAGCTGAGGAAGTGCACTGTCTGGTGATCTTTGACACCGTCAAACAGGCTGCCGCCATGACTCAGATCGTGTATGCCGCACTGCCGCAGCGCGCCAATCAGCCTGAGGTCTTCGGTTATCAGGATGTGCTTAACGCTGATGACGAGGTGGAAGAGCAGGAGTGGCGCATGTTGAGCGCGCCCACGCGCTTAACGCTCCATGAAGCTGGTGAACATGCGCATGGGCTTGGCGGTCTGTTCGTGGCAGCCCATCTGGACCGCGCGGTTTTCAGCGTTACCTCGCAGTTGGGAACCCTGGCGGGCGACGAGGGCTTTGACGCAGTGGAGCTAAGCCAGCATGCCGCAGTCGAGGTGTGGCGGTCGAGGTGCCTTGGACTGCCAGTGCTACGCAACTCGGACGCACACTATCTGGACGATATTGGACTTTCTTACAACAGTGCTAAGCTCGCTGATTTCTCGGTGGCCGCATTGAAAGAAGCGCTGACCGCTGGCCTAGTGCGGCATGTGCGGGGTAAGCGCTAAAGTGCGAAAATGATGCCAGTTGCCGGTAGTTGGTGATGTTTCCTGACAGATTCGGTTTACGAAGCACTATCGTCGAGTAGAGATGACGTGGTTTTATCGGCAGTTTTGATCTTCTACTTGCTTTTTGCATAAAATATCATACTCAACTCTGTTTTTAATCGACTTTAGCGGCAAAATATTCAATTATATAGGACTTTCGGAGAATTTAGTTTATCTGTGAAGCCTCACAGGTAGGCTTATAATGTTTTATGTCGTTAATGATATGCGAAATTTGACACATATAGAAGGCGGAGTAACTGCCGCCGCTGGGTTTAAGGCCGCAGGGGTTGAGGCAACTGTCAAGTATGCCAGTCGTAAAGACATGGCACTGCTGGTTGCAGATGAGCCCTGTGCCGTGGCTGCGCTTTATACCTCCAATAAAGTGGCGGCAGCGCCAGTGGTGATTGACCGTGAGCGGAGCGCGTCGGGCGTGGCGCAGGCGGTTGTGATCAACAGCGGAAATGCCAATGCCTGCACTGGTTTACTGGGATTGCAGGATGCGCGTGAAATGGGCCGTTTGACCGCCGCCGCGCTGGGAATTGATCAGTCACTGGTACTGGTTTGTTCCACCGGAGTGATTGGCGTACACCTGCCGATGGATAAAATTGCGACGGGAGTCAAGAAGGCCGCCGCCGCGCTCAGCCATGACGGAGGTCACAATGCCGCGTGTGCCATCATGACCACCGACACCGTAAAAAAAGAGGTTGCAATTGAGCTGGAGATTGATGACAAGCGGATTGTGATTGGCGGGATGGCCAAGGGTTCCGGTATGATTGAACCGAATATGGCCACCATGCTCGCTTTTATCACAACCGATGCAGTCATCGCCTATGGCGCCCTGGATATGGCTCTTCGCGCTGCGGTTGAGATCAGTTTCAATCGGATTGTGGTTGATGGAGATCAAAGCACTAACGACACTGTGATCGCAATGGCTTCAGCCAAGGCCGGCAACCGGAGTTTGAGTCAGGAGCACCCCGGGTGGGAGCGGTTTGTTGACGCGCTTAAAACTCTGTGCGTGGAGCTTGCTAAAAAAATTGTGATGGATGGCGAAGGTGCCACCAAATTTGTGACAGTCAAAGTCTCTGGTGCCGCGACCGCCGCTGACGCGCAACTCGTTGCCCGCGCCGTTGCGAAGTCGCCGTTGGTTAAAACCTCCTGGTTTGGCGTTGATCCAAATTGGGGACGCGTGATTGCCGCGGCGGGCTACTCAGGCGCCGCTGTTGAAGAGCAGCATGTGCAGATCAGCATCGGCGGCATTGTCGCCTATGACCAGGGCCGAGTCGCGCAGACGGGTGAGCTGGATGCGATGCGGCGTGCAATGAAAGCGCGCTTTTTTGAGGTGGAGATTAACTTGAATTTGGGTCAGGGATGCGATACAGTCTTCACATGTGACCTCTCCCATGACTATGTCTCAATCAATGCGGAGTACACCACGTAACGTAGGGGCAGGGTTTATCTCTGCCCAGTGCGCAGGGTTTATCTCTGCCCAATTGAAAGAAGGTTTATGGAAGAGGTAATCAGAAAAGCGGATGTGCTGATAGAGGCGCTCCCCTACATACAGGACTTCAAAGGTGCCGTGGTGTTGGTCAAAGTGGGCGGCAGTGTCATGGAGTCCGCAGAGAATCTGGAGGGGTTGCTGACCGACATTGTGTTTATGAACGCGGTTGGCATGAAGGTGGTTCTGGTGCATGGAGGCGGAAAGGCCATTTCGCGCGGCATGCGGAGTGCTGGTGTTGTCTCAGAGTTTATGGACGGCCTGCGCGTGACCGACAGTGCGAGCATGAAGGTGGTTGAAAATATTATCAAGCATGAGGTGAATGCCAGTGTGGTCGCACTGCTTCAGAAGCATAACGCAGCGGCCTGCGCACTGCATGGCGATGAGATTTTTACGGTCGAAAAAATGACTGCCCCCATGTCTGAGACCGGTGGTACGCGTGACTGGGGGTATGTGGGTTTGCCGGTCAAGGTGGAGACCCGAAAAGTTTTTCAGATGCTTGACGCGGGGATGATTCCCGTGGTGACTCCGTTGGGACGATGCGCCCATGGAGAGATGTATAATATAAATGCTGACACAGCCGCCGCTGCGCTGGCCAAAGCAATGAAGGTGCGCAAGTTGGCCTTTGTTTCCGATGTGCCTGGCCTGCTGATGGATGTTCGTGACCAGAAGACGCTTTTAAAAACAGTGCGTGTCAGCTCGCTTCTAAGGTTGAAGGAGAGCGGAGTTGTAGGAGGGGGCATGCTGCCGAAAATGGACAGTTGTGTCGAGGCGATCAGATCCGGTGTCGTAAAAGTACACCTTGTTGATGGACGGATGTCGCACTCTCTTTTATTGGAAATTTTCACAAAACAAGGTGTAGGAACGGAGATTGTAGCAGATGAGTAAAAGCACAGATATAGCCGAGTTATTTAACCAGTATGTTATGAAAACATATGCGCCTTCAGCCACATTGATTAGTGGACATGGGTGCAAAGTGCGCAACCCTGATGGAATGACCTACCTTGATTTTTCGGCGGGAATTTCCGTTTTGAACGTCGGGCACTGTCATCCAAAGGTCGTTGCGGCCATCCAAGAGCAGGCCGCGACTTTGATGCACTGTTCCAACCTTTATTACAATGCCAATCAAGCCCTGCTGGCGCAGCGTCTCTCCAAGCTTTCGCTGAATGGCAAGTGCTTTTTCGCGAATTCCGGCGCGGAGGCGAACGAGGCGATGATCAAACTGGCCCGTCTCTGGGGTAATGAGAAGGGTAAATTTGAGATCATCACCATGCAGAATTCGTTCCACGGCCGTACACTGGCGACAGCCGCAGCAACTGGCCAGAGCAAGGTTCAGGACGGTTTTGATCCACTGCCGGTCGGCTTTGTACATGCTGAATTTAATAATCTGGACTCTGTCAAGGCTGCCATCAATGAGCGTACTGTCGCCATTATGGTCGAGGCGGTTCAGGGCGAGGGTGGTGTTTTTCCCGCTGAAGAGAGCTTTATGGTCGGCATCCGTAAGCTGTGTGACCAGAAAGGACTGCTGATGCTCTGCGATGAGATCCAGTGCGGCATGGGGCGTACTGGCAAGTGGTTTGGCTGGCAGCACTATCCGGTCAAACCGGATGCGTTCACTTTGGCTAAGTCGCTGGGTGGCGGTTTCCCGATTGGCGCCTTGGTGGCCACGGCTGATCTGGCGGATAAATTCACCCCCGGTAAACACGCTTCCACCTTTGGCGGCAACCCGTTGGCTTGTGCCGCCGCGCTGGCTGTGATTGAAGCTATCGAGGAGGAGTCCATGCTCAAGAGCGCAGAGGCGCACGGCAAGTTATTGATGGTTGGCTTGAATGGATTTGTTGATGAGTTTACACAGGTGCAGGCAGTCCGTGGCTTGGGAATGATGATTGGAATGGTAGTCGAGGGCTCGGCCAAAGAGGTGGTGGATGTCTGCCGTGACATGGGGCTGCTGTGCTGCACCGCCGGTGAGCATGTGGTCCGTCTGCTGCCCCCTCTGAATACGAGTGAGAGCGACCTCGAAGAGGCCATGGAGATGATCGGCGATGCACTGGAGCAGCTTTTCGGCGACGAGGAAGAGTAGGGGCAACATCTATGTTGCCCACACCCGCAACATCTATGTTGCCCGCACCCGTAGGGGCAACATCCATGTTGCCCGCAAATCTGGAGTAATAGTATGAATTTAACTGATTTAAAAGGGTTGACCGTTGGCGCCTGTGTTTCAGGCGGGCTTGACAGTCGGACGATTTCAAAGGTGATGGTCGAGGCTGGTGTCAAGGTCGTCGCCTTTGCCGCGGATCTGGGACAGCCGGACGAGATCGATATCGATGACATCAAAAAACGCATGGCCCCCTGCGGCGTTGATACCTTTATTGTTGACTTGAAAGTTCCGATGGCAGAGGCTTGCTTTGAGGTGATTAAAACTCAGGCCATGTATGATGGTGGCTACTGGAATTCAACCGGCATCGCGCGCGCTGTTACAGTGCGTGGGCTGATCAAAGAGATGCGTCGCCACAACTGCGCGGTTCTGGTGCATGGTGCCACGGGACGCGGGAATGACCAGATGCGCTTTGAGCGTTATACAAATGTGCTGGCCCCTGAGATGCGCGTTTACGCGCCTTGGCGGGATGCGGAGTTGTTGAAACTCTTTCCCGGACGTACGGAGATGGTTGACTATCTGGCGCAGCACGGGATTCAGGCGTTTGTGGGCTCCAAGAAAAAATACTCCACCGACTCCAATCTGGCCGGCCTCTCGCATGAGGCCGAGGATCTGGAGAGCATGGAAACCTCAATGCTGATTGTGGATCCCACCATGGGGGTCTGGCCAGCGGATGCGCCGGATGCGGTTGAGAAGTTTACTGTCCGCTTCAATCAGGGTATGGCAGTGCAGATCAACGGCGAGGATGTCACGCCGCTGCAGGCCATGGTTGCGGCCAATACCATTGGCGGACGCAATGGGATTGGCATGAAACACGCCCTGGAGAACCGGGTTATCGGCACCAAGAGCCGCGGTGTCTATGAGGCCCCCGGCATGGAGCTGCTGGCAACCTGCCTGCGCTATGTCTATCAGGCAACCTTGGATCGTCGCTCAGGTCTGCTGTTTGGTCAGCTCTCCAAGCTGATCGCCGACCAGATTTATGATGGCCGCTATTTTGACCCAGTCACTCAGGCAGCCCGCGCCGCGATTGATGTTTTTGCGCGCCATGCCAGCGGTACAGTTGAAGTCGCCCTTTATAAAGGCAATATCTTCTTCAACGCGCTGACCGATTGCGCTGCCTCCATTTACAATGAGGCCGACTCTTCGATGGAGGCCAGCGATGGACTCAATCCGGTCAGCTCGCAGGGCTTTGCCGAGATTCAGAGTGTTGAGGCGCGCATGCTGGCTGCCGCAGGCCAGATCCGCAGTTAGCCTATGGAGTGCCTTCTTAATTTTCGATTTTCGTATGCACGTTTTTTATCTCTCACAGAGGCACAGAGTTCTCAGAGCAGTAATATACTGCTACTCTCTGTGTTCTCTGTGCCTCTGTGAGAAATATTTATTGGAGAAGTAATATTTAGTTTCGACTATGTTACGCCAGGTTGGCTACCCTAACCCCAAACCCCAAACCCCCAAACCCCCAAACAAAATATGGCAAATTTAGAGACAACTTATTTAGGACTTAAACTCAAAAATCCGTTGATCATCTCCAGCTCGCCGCTGACCTTTACGCCGGAGAGCGTTGCTGAGCTGGAGCAGGCCGGCGCTGCCGCTGTGGTTGTGAAATCGATCTTTGAGGAGCAGATTCGCGCTGACATCGGCAATATGTATGATGTGCTCGAAGGTGACACCAGCGGGTTTGCCATGGAGTATCTGTGTGCAGATCTGCCCGCGCGTTTGGGCCCGGAAAAGTATCTCAAAAACATCAAGGCCATGCGTGAGAGGGTGTCGATTCCTGTCATCAGCTCAGTCAACTGCGCCACCTCCACTGTTTGGGTGGATTATGCCCGCAAGATCGAGGATGCCGGCGCGGATGCGATTGAGCTAAACCTCTATCACATGCCGACTGATATCAAGAAAAGCTCGAATGAAGTTGAAGACGCGCATGTCAAGATCATGCAGGCCGTCAACGACGCGGTGGCCTTGCCAGTCACGGTCAAGCTCAGCCGCCATTACACCGCCCTCTTTCACTTTGCTCGCCATTTAGCTCAAGCCGGTGCGTCAGGTGTTGTGCTGTTCAACCGCTTCCTGCACGCTGATATCAACCTGGATGATGAGTCTGTCTTTTACAAGCCTAACTATTCCACCCCCTCGGTTTTTCCCTCTCAACTGCGCTGGGCCGCAGTTTTGCGTGATTGGGTCAAATGCGACATTGCGATCAGCGGCGGCATCCACTCTGGTGACGAGCTGACCAAGGCTCTGCTTGTGGGGGCCAACGCCGGTTATTGCTGCTCAGTGTTACTCAAGAACCACAGCCTGACTCCTATTCAGCAGATTTTAGATCGCCTGAGCCAGTGGATGGACTCCAAGGGCTACCCTGATATCGCCTCGTTCCGTGGGAAACTGCGCGAGACAGATCTGCACGACGGCCATGGCTTTGAGCGCGCTCAATACATCAAAGCCGCCACCGAAATCGTTTGATTCAGCAGCTTAGTACACAAAGTTTCGCCTGCCGCGCTGCGCGAAAGTTTGCAAGAGTTGTCTTATGTGTAGTAGCCGCTCTATGAGCGGCATTTGAGCGTTATGCCGCTCATAGAGCGGCTCTGGAGTTTGGTGCCGCTCATAGAGAGCGGCTACTACACTTGCGCCGCGAAAAAGCGATGGGGTAACTCGAAGATCAGCCGGATCGGAGCCGGAGCCAGTATGTAATGCCATCGAGTTACCAGGTCACCAAGTCACCAGGTCAAAAAACAGCTTTCAGCCTGGACTGCGGAGCAACTTGCAAGAGATAAGCTGGAGGTCGGAGATCATTTCCGTACGCCCCTCGATTCCGACCCCGACCCCGAAGGGCTCCTCTCAGCCCTTCCCTAAACCCTGAACCCCTAACCCCTAACCCCTAACCCCTCCAACTCCCTAACCCCTAACCCCTCCAACTCCCTAACCCCTAACCCCTCCAACTCCCTAACCCCTAACCCCTAGCAATGTTTGACGCACACGCACACTTACAGGATCCCCGGTTCACGGGAAGGCTCGCCTCGGTTATGGAGCGAGCCATTGGGGCCCAAGTCACTGGAATCTGCTGTTGCGCCACTGCCCCAGCGGACTGGCAGGCGGTCAAGGCCGTGGCCGCTGATTATACCAGCGCCAGGCTTGTGGTTTTACCCGCCTATGGTATCCATCCTTGGTATGTTGAAGGGCTCCCCGATAATTGGCCGGAGTTATTGGAGTACTACCTGGATCAAAATGTGTGCGCGCCAGTGGGGGAGATTGGCGTGGACGGAATTCGCAAATCGATCTCACGAGAGCTTCAGCGGCGTGTTTTGACAATCCAGCTTGAGTTAGCGGTGCGCTTAGGCCGACCCGTTGTGCTGCATGGGGCACGCGCTTGGGGTGATCTGGTTGAGTGTGTTCAACCCTTTGCCAGCCGCCTGCCGGCAGTGATTGTGCATGGATTCTCTAGCTCATCGGAGATCATGCGGCGCTTTGTTGCAATGGGGGCGTATCTTTCCTTTGCCGGTTCTGTGTGCAATCCAAAAGCTGCCACTGTCAGGGGTGCCGCGGTTCAGGTGCCCATTGGGCAGCTTATGATCGAAACCGATGCTCCAGATCTTTTTCCTACGGGCGGCACTCCCGCTGCCATGGATGAAAATAACCGACCAATCAATCAGCCCTCCAACCTCAAGCTGATCTGTGACGAGATTGCCGAGCTGCGTCATATTGCATCAGATGTGATCGCCGACATCACCGCCTCCAATGCCCGCGCCGCATTTTTATCCTGATCCCAGTCCTAATCAACTAAAGCAGCTTTCCGCCGCCTGTCATGCTACGCACAGGCAGACAACCAGATGAGCTTACGCCTGTGTCGCACGATAACGGAAGCACTCAACTGTGTGATCGTTTACCATGCCCACTGATTGCATCAACGCATAACAGATGGTGGACCCTATAAAGGTAAAGCCCGCCCTCTTTAAAGCTTTGGCCATGGCATCCGACTCCGGGGTGGTCACTGGTATCTCATCCGTGGATCTCCATTTATTCTAAATTGTTTTGCCGCCAACAAAAGACCAGAGAAACGCGTCAAGCGATCCATGCTCTGCCTGAATTTTCAGCACGCGCTTAGCGTTGTTGATCGCAGATTTGATCTTAAGGCGGTTACGTATGATGCCTGCATCATTAACCAGCCTCTCTATATCTTTGTCATTATACGCAGCAACGGTTTCAATCTCAAAGTTATCGAAGGCCTGGCGGTAATGCTCGCGTCGTTTAAGAATGGTGATCCAGTTTAAGCCTGTCTGTGCACCTTCAAGCACAATCTTTTCATACAGCAACCGGTCATCATGAATCGGAACACCCCACTCTTCATCATGATATTGCCGATAGAGGGGATCCTCTCCGCACCATTTGCATCGTATTTTAGTTCCATCTGCTGGCTTCATTTTCTTGACCTGTCGTTCATTGTCTTGTCATTCATTTTCTGACCCTAATTCTCTCTTGATATAAATTCACACCACCAGCAGGCGACTTAATGCAGCTGACAATATTCTAAACGCCATCTCCGCGCCCGAATTTTTAGTTAACGAATAAAATTAGTCCAGACCTTAGACGCTGCTTCAGTAGCCGGAATCTGCTCTTTTCCATGATCAATAATCTTCATAATCCACGCCATGTTTTTACCCAGCACCGACATAATCTGCTGACCCTCCTGATCCTGCTCCATATCCCCGCTTTGCAAGCCGTGGGCCACAGTCCAATAGTTAGAAGCAGGCATAATCATCTCTGCATAGCTGATGGATTTATTGAGAGCATCAATTGTCGGAATACCGCCGGAACGCCTTACCGCGGCGACCGAAGCGCCGACTTTGTGGCGGAACAGCCCTCCGTTGGATGAGGCAACAAAAAAGCTCGTTCAGAACAATATTCAGAGCAAAGGCGGTATTTCCGTTTTTATGTGGGCTTCCGTTAAATGCAATTACTTTCATGTCTTTTCCCTTTTGTTGTGGTAATTGAAATTTGACCATTCTCTGCACCCTTCATGAATCGGGCAGAGTGATTTCTTAACTCACGAACCGAAAAGACATTCATTTTTTTCATAGAACCCTCTCTTAGTGTACACATAACGTAACACAACGTTGCTACGCAGTCAATCTGACTTTATCGACCAGATCCTCGCAATCCAGACGCAGCAGCCGACCCAGAAACACCTTGAAGGAGTCGCGCTTCATCAGCCTCTCGCCCGCTTAAACGCCTGGGCATCCACCGCATAGCGGCGGATATACTGTGTTGCTTTCAGTATGTCCGCCGCTATGCGGTGGACGCCCACTTTTCATATCCTATTTTCTCGAGTAGGAAGGGGAACTTCAACGACATAGTCATCGTTGCTCCCCGACCCCTCTCAGAACCGGACAAGCGGCTTTCCCACATCCGGCTCCTCGGTCAATCATTCAGAGAGCCTCCGCTCTACGGCAAGGATTAAGGTCTTTACGGATTTTCACGGTCGGCCAGTCATGCAGTGCTAACACCTGCCTGAACTGTACCCATGTATATGCCTTTCGCTGGCTCTTTCGGTTGAGCCACTTGAAAAGACTTCTCGTTGCGAAATAAAGGTAGTCGTTACATCGTTCAGCGTTATCCGTTATGGCGTAATAGTTCATGTGCCCGACAATGCGCCTGCGCGCCTGCCGAATCATCTCTCCTTTTCTTACTACTCCACGAACCTTCCTTGCCCACTCGCTGAATTTGCGCAGGCTCATCCCCAGTTTCTTTCGACTGGTGTAGCGCTTGACCTTGAAGTACCCTTCCTTTGTCTTCCCGCAGTAATGCGTAAATCCTAGAAAGGTGAAATCAGATGGTTTAACACCTCTGGCCTTTGCGTTTTCACGGGCAAAGCGTCCGACTCAATGCAATGTGTCTTTTCTTCGGCCAATTCAACAATCTTATCTTCCTGTTGCCTTTTTGGCTTTCAGCGCATCGTAGCAAGCTCTCAAGTTATCAACATCACATATGTGATGATAAAGAGCGGTGAAAACCAGCTCCTTTTCCTTGAGTGCCTTTTCTCCTATCCGTGTCAGGTCAGTTGCCATATCTGTTCGTTCCTTGCATAACGCTCATGTTTCTCCTTTCACAGACGATTAACCGTGGGGGGCTTCACTACACGGGGATTAGCCGTTTTATCGCTAGACCATTGCGGTTCACCGCCCCCCATCGCTTGCAGCGCGGCCATTCACTGCCCTCTTTTAACATTGGTCAGTGTACTCGGGTACTTCCATTGCGGTTTATTCCCCAAGAGCCGTTACGCCACTCGCCTGGTTAATTGCCAATCGTTGTCCCACTCGATGCTGTCTTAGACCCCGGGGTGTCGGTTTACACTCGTCATTCTCGTGTTTACCGCTTGGCCTGCACTCAGGTAAAAGAGGTCGGCACAATCCCAAATTTCATCTTTTCTCGGAGCTATGTTTCAGATTCAGGGCTACACCCTTCACCTCGTAGAACTCGTTTCCTTTCTTGTTCGGCTCTATGTCCGATTTAGTCTTTCCACTACCGGGTGGTTGACTAGACCTTACCCGGAGAGGCTTATTTAACTTCCGTTAAACTCCTCTTCGATTGGCAACCATTGCCAGGTTACCTTACCTCTAAGATTTTTTACCTCAAAAACAGCGTAGCTCTTGCGAAGACGAGCATCTGTAGGTCCGGTTTCCAACCGGACATCTCCGATTAGAAATCGGACCTACGTTGTTCCCGCACAAAAGGCACGATCACTTCGCGCACGCACTCACGCACTCGCGCACTTCTTCACACCGCCTTCAGCCAGCTTAACGTCCGATGCACCCGCAAATAAACATCCTGCACAACTTATCACCCAGCTCATGCTGACGTTTCTTTAATGTGTCAAAATTTAGTTTTGTACGAAAATGCCGCTCCAAGAATGAAAATTTTTTTGGGGGTTTGCTCCTGCTGACTAACTGGTTTGACTTTCTTGCGAAGGGGTAATGTGTAGTTTTGCTTTCCACAATCAAGCTGTTTTCGTCCGTATGTAGCATCTCAAAACTGTTAGGGGGTGTATCACAAATCCCTGAGCAACCTTGTTCTGTTTAGAATTAGTTCTGATATTTTTTCTGTCATTTCTGCATGCGTAACTGCATCAGTAAACTCCATAGAGTAAAGAGAGCTGCAAACC